>ERZ746981.9-NODE-9-length-272687-cov-36.872895_pt1 | contig 272687 bp, 240 predicted proteins | sample MGYA00374948_ERZ746981 | MGnify/ENA primary metagenome ERZ746981 (study PRJEB28757, sample SAMN06711160) | food metagenome | host: microorganism | place: China:Harbin | collected 2017-01-30 | study: EMG produced TPA metagenomics assembly of the Analysis of... | reverse complement strand
CCTGCACTGATCCTCAGATCAGACAGACTGATTCCATGCGAAAGGGAGTGCCTCGGCACTCCCTTTTTGCTTGTACAAAGACCTGGCAAAGATCAAAAAGCAAAGAATACGAAGCCATCTGGGTCCTTTAGAAAACTTAATTCCAAACAGGCCCTGAAAAGCTTCGAAAGACGCTGCCTTTTTGAAAAAAGGCAGCATCCAAAAAACTTTTCTTGTTTTTTATCAACGGCTTGTTTTCAAATAGCCTCTTAGAGGCCTCCCAGCCGCAGGATGGATCAGACAAGATCGCGCAGCAGCGGGACCAGCGGCTTGTCCGCATCGGGCATGGCATATTCATGCAGGCGGTTGGCCGCAACCCATTCCAGGGTCTGCCCCTCCCGCGGGGTGGGGGTGTTTTTCCACCGGTGACAGACATAAAGCGGCATCAGAAGGTGGAAATGCCCGTAATCGTGGGAAACAAAGGTAAATGGCGCCAGGCAGGAGCGGGCGACATCGATGCCCAGCTCCTCATCAAGTTCGCGGATCAACGCGACCTCTGGTGTTTCACCCGGCTCTACCTTGCCGCCGGGGAATTCCCACAGGCCAGCCATGGATTTCCCCTCTGGCCGTCGCGCCAGCAGGATACGCCCGTCCGTATCGACCAGGGCGACAGCCGCGACCAGTACGCTTTTCTTCCGTCGCGTCTGGTTGTCCTCACCGGTGTCGGGCGACGTGCCGGTACCCGACAGGTCGGCATGGCGTGCCTCAAAGCACAGGACGGGATATTCCCCCCCGCGGGAGACGAATTCCTGATGGCCTGTCCCGATTTCGCGAAAGCCGATGCGACGCAGTACGGCGATGGAGGGATGGTTGTCATATGCCACCGCCGCCGTCAGCCGTTCAACCGGCAGGTTGGCCATGGCCCACCGTGCCAGCCGTCCTGCCGTGGTGGACGCCACCTTGCGGTTCCAGTGCGTGCGCGCCACCCAATAGCCCAGGGTGCCCGAACGGTTGGCATGGTCGATCCTGAGCCCGAGACAGCCGATCAGTTCGTCCGGGTTTGCCGCCTGCGGGCAGGTGATGGCGAAGTGATAGGCCGTGCCGTCGCGTGACTGTGCGATGGTGGAGGCGATCCATTCATCCGTCAGTTCCCGTGAATAGGGAAACGGCACGCGGCTGAGCATGCGCACCACGCTCCAGTCATTGATCAGGCGATGCATGACCGGTGCATCGGCGGCCCTGACCTCACGCAGGAGGTAGTCCCCCGCCTCCAGCGCCGTGCCTGCAAATCGTGACTGTTCGCCGGCTGTCATCTGCTGGCCTGTGGCGCGGCGGGCGCGGCGGTGTCATCCTCGGTCGGCAGCCCGCATTCAGCCAGAAGCGCGCGCAGGTTGCAGATCACGGGAAAGATTTCCTGATTGCGATCGCCGCCCTGTTCGTTCCATGCCTCCTGCTCCATCTCCACGATTTCGCGGTCCTCGCGGAAGATCCGTTCGGTAAAGGCGGTCAGGAACGGCCATGCAAGGTCAAGCAGCCCCGGTATGCCCGGACGCTTGATCGACAACAGGCCAAAGACGCGGTTGGTCAACTGTTGCGCATCCTGCGGGACATAGGAAATCCACAGGTCCATGACCGGGTCGTTGTCGCCCGTGCGAATCGACAGCGTCTGGTGGGGATAGACGGTGCGGATCGTCATGACGTCGCGATGTGCGTACTTGTCGCTGTTGTCGCGCTTCTGCCCGAAAATCAGTGCCTCGCCAATCGGCTGCTTGCCGCCCGTGCGCGCAAAGCTGTAACGCGCCTCCACCATGTTTGCGGTGCGTTCCTGCCCCAGGAAGCGGGGCTTCATCTCGCCCATCTGCTTCATGTGCATGAACTGGTGGTTCATATCCATCAGGTTTTCATGCATGAAGCTGTAGTGGCATTTGATGGTACGGCCAAAGCGGCGTGTCTTATAGGCCGGGTTCGCGACCTGCGCCAGTTGCGGTAGGGCCTGGTCCTGCGCTTTTTCCGGGTCGCCGGGGAAGATGAAGATCAGCCCGTCCTGTTCACGGCACGGATAGGTGCGCACCCCGTTCGGCAGCTTGCCCTTGCCGAGATAGGGAACGTCGATGCAGCGTCCCGACCGGCCATAGGCCCAGCCGTGATAGCAGCATTGCACCGAGTCTCCCTTGACGGTGCCCTTGCTCAGGGGCACCTGACGGTGGGCGCAGCGATCCTCCAGCGCAAAGACGCTCCCCCCCTCGCGTGGGCGCACCAGCGCGATGGGCAGGCCCGCGTAACGTGTTCCGATTGTCTTGCCCGGACGCAGTTCGCGTGACCATGCAACGGGGTACCAGTTGTCAGGATGCGCATGGATGCGACGCAGGTCGCGTTGGCCTGTGGTCAGGGGCTGCATGCTGTCTGACGATAGCAATTTGTCCATTGTCTCTCTTGATTTTGAAGATGGCCGTGGCAATCGGACATGCCAGGAATCCCAGGTGGCGTTGCTCTGTCAACCGATACGGTCAGGTATATCCATCACGGTATATAAGGATGTTTTTCACGGGAAGCATAAATGGTTCCGCACACTCATACTTTGTCACATATCCTCCTGTCCCGTGATGGGGGTGCGACCTTGTGTTGGTATGGGGCGGTGGGGACCGTCCCGGCGCACCATCATGGCGCGTGGTCGCGGGGCGGTCCATGTGCTGGATCATTCTTGGGTGGAAAGTTCCGCCGTCAGGTCCTCGATGAACTGGAACGCGACACGGCCCGACCGGCCACCGCGCGACAGTGACCATGCATTGGCGCGGCGCACCAGATCGGCATCGTCGATCGGCAGGTGACGTTCGCGCGCATATCCACGCACCATGTCCATGAACGTGTCCTGCGCGCAGTTGTGAAAACCGATCCACAGCCCGAACCGGTCGGAAAGGGAGACCTTCTCCTCTGTCGCTTCAGCGGTGTTGATGGCGGTTGAACTTTCGTTCTCGATCATCTCGCGCGGCATCAGGTGGCGGCGGTTCGATGTGGCATAGAACAGGACGTTGGCCGGACGTCCCGCGATACCACCGTCCAGCACGGATTTCAGCGCCTTGTAATCCGCATCCTCGCGTTCGAATGACAGGTCATCGCAAAAGACGATGAACCGCCGCGAACTCTCCCGCAGCAGGGCAAGCAGTTCGGGCAGGGTGGACAGGTCCTCGCGCTGGATTTCCACCAGCGCCACGCGACCCGCGCCCCGGGGGGCGGGTTTTCCATCCACCATGTTGGCCTGTGCGTGCGCCGCCTTGACCAGTGATGATTTGCCCATGCCGCGCGCGCCCCACAGCATGGCGTTGTTGGCGGGCAGTCCCTGCGCGAAATGCCGCGTATTTTCCAGCAGCATGTTGCGCTGGCGTTCCACCCCGCGCAGCAGGCCGATATCGACATGCGCCACATGCGCCACGGGAGACAGGCGCCCCAGCGCGGGATGCCAGATGAAAGCATCGGCAGTTTCGAGGCCGCCAAGGCTGGGCGCCGGTGGCGAGAGGCGTTCCAGCGCGGAGGCGATCCGTTCAAGGAGGGGAAGCAGGTTGGAATCCATCGTCGATCCTGGGTCTTGGACAAGGGGCGACAGCATATGCTGACTGGTATCCGGAGCGCGTCGGACCATATGCAATGGCGAAGTGACGCCTTGACGGGAAACAGGCGAAAACTATGGTCCGCATCGCAACCCTGCAACCCGTTCCAACCTGTATCATGCCGGAAAGCTGCCCATGCGCTCTCTTTTTGACAATTTCCTGACGACCCCAGCCTATGCCCAATCGGCCGGAGGCGGTGGATTCAGCGCCGAAGGGCTGATGTCCATTCTGCCTTATGTCGCGATGTTCGGTATTTTCTATTTTCTGCTGATCCGCCCGCAGCAGGTCAAGCAGAAGCAGTTGCGCAGCCAGCTTTCCGCCCTGCGTCGGGGCGACCGGGTGCTGACGGCAGGCGGGATCATCGCCGTTGTCCAGAAAGTGAGCGAGGGTTCGAACGAGGTCGAGGTCGAACTTGCCCCCAACGTGCGTGTGACGGTCCTGCGCGATACCATCAGCACCGTCATCACCAGTGTCGCGACCCCAGCCAACGACGCGACCCCGGCCAAGAAGGATTGAGGGGAGGAGTTAAGACCCCCCCTTGATGCACTGTAAAAAGTTCTGATGTTGCCGTTTTCGGAAAGGCAACATCCTGGTGAGGACTGGTCTGAAACAGATCCTCACCAGAAAAATGTCATTCCAGCCGATCATGCTGTGTGCAGCAGGCCTGTTGCGGTCAATCTCGCTGTGGGCCGACCGGGACCAATCAGGCGCGGGCGCGCAGCAGGATCGCGCCAAAACCGATGAAAATGCCCCCGGTGATCCGGTTGAATGCCCGCTTCAGTGTCGGGCGCTCCAGATAGGCCGCCATCTTGCGGCCCCCCAGTGCATAGATCATGTACCATGCCGTCTCGATCGTGGCGAATGTCGCGACAAGGATGGAAAACTGGCCCAGGCGCGGGGCGGCGGGATTGATGAACTGTGGGAAGAATGCAGCCGCGAACAGCAACAGCTTGGGATTGCTGATCGCCACAAGGAACCCGCCGCGAAACAGGGCGAACGTGGTTGTGCCCGCAGGGTCGGGTGTTGCGGCGGATATGGCGTCCGATGTCATGTCCGCCATGGCCTGCCCGTCTCCTTGCCCGTCCCCTTGTGGCGGCGGTGTGCCCGCATCCGCCCGCCATGCCTTGATCCCGAGGAAAACAAGGTAACATGCCCCAGCCACACGCAGGACGCCAAACAGCTTGGGCGATGCGGCGAGTGCCGCGCTGAGGCCCGCGGCGGAGGCGCCAAGTGCCACAAGCAGCGCAAGCAGGCACCCCGCCATGGCGGCAGTGGTGCGCCGAACCCCGAAATGGACGCTGCGTGTCAGCACATGCAGCATGTTGGGGCCGGGAATGGCGCACAGGAGGAAGACGGCGACGGAAAACAGCCACCATGAATGAAGGGTCATCTCGCGGTCCTGCGGCTCGTGCCATGGAGAAGGCACGTCAGTGGGTCAAAGGTCGTCGGAAAACAAGCCATTGCTAAAAAACAGAAGGTTCCGGCCATCACTTTTTTCAAAAGGTGATGTCTTCTGTAAAGCCCTTTGGCAATGTCTTGGCATAAACCTTTATGGAAGCGGCGGGATGGCGGGCCATAGGGGGCACATGCCATCTGGCAAGACGAAAAAACCCGGCCGCATGCACGGCCGGGTTTCCTGGGGGTGGCCCGGGGGCCATCCCGGCAATTGGCGTGATGCCTTATGCGGCCTTGAGCTGCGCTTCGGCGAATTCATAATTCGCCAGCTTGTCGAGGTAGTTGACGATATAGTCAGGGCGACGGTTGCGGAAGTCGAGGTAGTAGGAGTGTTCCCACACGTCGAGGCCAAGCAGCACCTTGCCCTGACCTTCGGCCAGCGGGTTGGAGCCATTGGCCGTCTTCGTCACCGCAAGCTTGCCGTCGGGGCCAAGCACCAGCCAGGCCCAGCCCGACCCGAACTGTGACGCGGCGGCGGCCTTGAAATCGGCCTTGAACTTTTCGATGCTGCCGAAATCCTCAACCAGCTTCTTGGATACGGAATCGGGAATCGCGCCACCCGTGGGCGACAGGTTCTGCCAGAACAGGATGTGGTTCCAATGCTGTCCCGCATTGTTGAACACGGGGGCCTGTGCCGGATCACCCTTTACCGCCAGGATGATTTCCTCCAGCGACTTACCCTGCAGCGCGGGCTTGGATTCGACAAAGCCGTTCAGCGCCGTCACATAGGCCTGATGATGCTTGTCATGGTGCAGTTCAAGCGTTTCCTGGCACATGCCGCGCGCGGCAAGGGCATTGTAAGCGAAGGGGAGGGAGGGCAATTCGAAAGCCATGAACATTCTCCTGGCGATTGCAAAAGGCGGTATCGCACCGCTACCCCTAAACAGCTATGGGCGCGCGGCGGGTGCGTCAAGTCACACGCCTCGGCGCGGGCGTATCGTAACGCATGGACCCCTAACGTCATGACCCCGACCCGGGATGCAGAACATTCCACCGATGGCCTGTCTGAATGTGGCGCGATTGCGCGACGTTTCGACCCGGACCGTTTCCTGTGCGCGCTGTTTGTGCCCGCCCCCGCGCGGGAGGCGGCGATGACGCTGATTGCCTTTAATCACGAGTGTGTTCGCGCGCTTTCGACTCCTGCCTCCTGGGCGGTGGCGGGGCCGATCGCGGGGATGATCCGCCTGCAATGGTGGCGTGACGTCATTGACGGGGGCGACCCGCAACGCCACCCCGTGGCCATTGCCCTGGTGGACCTGCTGGCATGTGGCGCGGTGCGGGCGGATACCGTGCGTGGCATTGTCGATGCGCGTGAATGTGAACTCGACGGGTTGCCTGACTGGCCCGCGTGGCGCGCCAATATGCGCGCGGGGGCCGGTGGGGTGCAGCGTGCAATGGCGGAGGTGCTGGACCCTCGCGACGATGTGGCGTGCGATGCGGTGGCGGAACTGGGTGCGGTTTATGGCGCGGGCGCACTGGCGCGGCATCTGGAGGCGGTGCTGCGTTCGGGACGGTGCCCGCTGCCGGATGTGGCGCTTGACGCCGTGGGGCTGGAACGTGATGGCCTGCGCGATGGGGCGGCCACCGCCGGACAGAGGGCGGCGCTGCATGCCCTGCTGCGTGCCGAAGGGGCGGCATTCCATGCCCGCGCCATGACGATTACGCCACGCCTGCCGCGCACGGTCCTGCCTGCCGCCCTGCCGGCCGTGCTGGGGCGGCGTGACCTGCGGGCGGATGGGGAAGATGACGGTGGCGCGCGCGGCATTGGCGACCGGCTGGCGGTCATGGTCGCGATGGCGCGCGGGCGGGTGTGAGCGTGCAGAAGGTTTGGGGTGGACGCTGCATAAGGGGCCACCTCATTTTAGTTTGAAAACACATCCTTGATAGAAAACGGGAACAGTTTTCGGACGCCGCCTTTCTTCAGAAAGGCGGCGTCTTCTGAAGCTTTTTGGAAAAAGCTTCACCAAAAACCTTTATGGTTTCAGGATGTTATCAAGCCTGAATTTTAAAACAGCTTCTGGCTGGTGCTGAAGATGTTTACGGTGTTGCGTCGTTGGCGACCATGGTTTCCATGATGGCGAACAGGGCGGAATAATCCTTGTCCGCATACCGGCGCCGCGTCAGGCTCAGCGATTGTGTCGCCGCCGCCGTCGCGGGCATCGGGGCCATCTGGCGCGCCGCATCCGTCAGCAGCAGGCGCATGTCCTTCTGCATCAGGCGCGTGGGAAACTGCGGGCTGAAATCCCCCGTTTTCGCGGCCTTCAGCTTGCGCTTGTGATGTGGGGAGATGACCGGCACGGCATCAAGCGCGTCAAACAGCATGTCGCGTTCCAGGCCGCTGGCCAGCCCATAGGCCACGCCTTCGGCCACGACTGACAGGGTCGCCCCCATGATGCCGTTGATGACCAGTTTCAGCTTTGACCCGCTGCCTGATGGCCCGGCATGGATCGTCAGCCGCCCGATGGCGTCAAAGATGGGCTGCGCCCGCGCGACGTCAGCCGCATCCCCCCCGACAAGGATGACAAGATTGGCGGATTCGGCCTCTGGCGTGCTGCCTGCCACGGGCGCGTCGAGTACGGTAATCCCGCCTGCCGCCGCCTGCGCTGCCAGCGCGATGGAGGTTTCGGGGGCGACCGAACTGGTATTGATCAGCAGGCCGCCAGCCTTCATGCCCGCAAGCACGCCGTCGGGGCCGGACATGGATTGTTCCAGCGCTTCGTCATCGGGAACGCAGGCGATGACGATGTCGGCATCGGCGGCCAGCGCGCGTGGGGTGGGCAGGAATGTCACGTCGCCATCGCCGCCCCTGCCCGAGGGGGTATAGGCCACGATGCGGTATCCCGCCTTGCGCAGGTTCGCGCCCATGCGGCTGGCCATGGCGCCAAAGCCGATAAAGCCGATCAGAAGGGACATGGAAAGAACTCCTGACTTGTTCATCCAGGATAGGGAAGCCCGCGATGCGGGCCGTGTTGGCGGCAGCTTGCCCAATGGGCGCGGGGATGTCACGCGGCGGGCGATGACCTGGCCCCCGCGGTCGCGCAAAGATGATGCGCAGGCCCCCCCTGTGTCTGTGGCAAGGAGGGGAGGTTACTGAAGTGTCCGACCTGCTGGGAAAATCCATGACGACGTCCGCCACGACGCCTGACCCCCTATCTGCCGCCATATCTGCTTCTGTGCCAGCATCCTCTGGGTCTGCATCCGCGTCCGGCCTGCATTTCTTTGACCGCCTGGCCGCCACGTTGCGCGGTGTGGCGCCAATGCCGGTGGGAATTGTCTATCCCTGCAGTGCCATCGCGCTGCGTGCGGCGTGCGAACTGTTGCGGCGTGATCTTGCGAAACCTGTCCTGATCGGGCCTGTCGGGCGGATTCGCGCCATCGCACGCGAAGAATCCCTCGATATTTCGGCCTGCCGCCTTGTCGATGCCGCCGATGATACGCAGGCCGCGCAGGCTGGCGTCCGCATGGCCCGTGAGGGGGAGGTTGCGATCCTGATGAAGGGCGCGCTGCATTCACGTGTTTACCTGCATGAAATCGGCCACCATGACAGCGGCCTGCGTACCGAACGGTGGATGAGCCATGCCTATATCCTCGACCTGCCGGGTGTGGGGCGGCCGCTGTTCGTCAGCGATGGCGCGGTCAACATTGCGCCTGACCTCGACGTGCGGCGCGATATCGTGCGCAATGCGATCGACCTTGCGCACATACTGGGCATTGCCTGCCCGCGCGTGGCGCTGCTGTCGGCGGTGGAGACGGTCAATCCCGGCCTGCAATCCACGCTGGATGCGGCCATCATCTGTAAAATGGCGGACAGGGGACAGATCACCGGCGGCATCGTGGACGGGCCGCTTGCACTCGATAACGCCCTGAGTGCCGAGGCCGCGCGGTGCAAGGGCGTGCGTTCGCCCATCGGGGGGCAGGCCGACATCCTGATCGTGCCGGATCTGGAGGCAGGCAATATCCTTGCAAAGCAGATGACCTTCCTCGGTGGTGCGCAGGCGGCGGGTATCGTGATCGGCGCGCGTGTGCCCGTGGTCCTGACCAGCCGGGCGGATTCCCTGTCCACGCGCCTGCTGTCATGCATGGTGGCCGTGGCGATGGTGCGCGCGGGGTACCGCATTGCACGCCCCGGTGCGGACGGTGCATGAATGCGATGGGTGGAATGCAGATATGCGTCGCGATCCTTTTCCCTCGCACAAAGATGATGCGCCACAATGACGTCGCCAATGGCATGAGGAATGACAGTCGCTGTCAGGCCTGCCCCTGCCCGGCGCGCCTGTCCCATGTCATCATGGGGCGGGGGCGGATATGGGTGGGGCGGGACGGACGGTATTTTCCGCGCGCCGGACATGGCGGGACGCGGGAACACGAAATCCGGCGTGGCATGGCCGTCAGGGATGCCCCCTGCGGGCCGGTCCCACGCCCCCGGCCGGCTGCCCGGGGCGCACGATCGCAGCCACGACACCACTGTCCGACGCCGAAGCGGAGAATATCATGACCTCTCAGCCTACTCCTGCCGATTCCACCTATGATGTCGTCCTTGTCGGCGGCGGTATCATGAGCGCGACGCTCGGCGTGATGCTCAAGCAACTGGAACCAAACCTGTCGATCGCTCTGTTCGGGCGCCTTGATGATGTCGCGCTGGAAAGCTCCAACGGCTGGAACAATGCCGGCACCGGCCATTCCGCGCTGTGCGAACTCAACTACACCCCGATGGGTGCGGGGGGCGAGGTCGATATTTCCAAGGCCGTCAACGTCAACGAGGCCTTTCAGGTTTCACGGCAATTCTGGTCCTATCTGGCCGAATCCGGGCTGATCGCCTCGCCACGCGACTTCCTCAACCCCATTGCGCATATGAGCTTCGTCTGGGGGGCAGAAAATGTTGATTTCCTCCAGCGGCGTTATAACGCGCTGAAGGATCATCCGCTGTTCGCCGGCATGTCCTATTCCACCGACACGGCACAACTGTCGCAGTGGATGCCGCTGGTCATGGACGGGCGGGCAGGGGGCACGCCGCTTGCGGCCACGCATCACCCGGCGGGAACGGATGTCAATTTCGGGGCGCTGACGCACCGGCTGGTGGATATCCTGTCAGGTGGTCCGGGCTTTGACCTCAATCTGGGGCATGAGGTCACGGGCCTGCGTCAGTCCGGGTCGGGATGGACCGTTTCCGTGCGGGGCATGCATGATGGTACGTCACGCGACGTCGCCGCGCGGTTCGTGTTCGTCGGTGCGGGCGGTGGCGCGCTGCCGCTGTTGCAGAAAAGCGGCATCCCCGAGGCGCGTGGCATCGGTGGCTTCCCGGTCAGCGGACAGTTCCTGCGTTGCACCAACCCCGAAATCATCGCCCGCCACCATGCCAAGGTCTATGGCAAGGCATCGGTCGGCGCGCCGCCGATGTCGGTCCCCCACCTCGATACCCGCGTGATCGACGGGCAGGAAGGGCTGCTGTTCGGTCCGTATGCCGGATTCTCCACCAAGTTCCTCAAGCAGGGGTCATGGCTGGATCTGCCGCGTTCGATCCGCATGGATAATATCGGTGCGATGATGGCGGTGGCCCGCGACAACATGCCGCTGACGAAATACCTGATCCAGCAGGTGATGCAGTCGAACGAGGACCGGATGAAGGCCCTGCGTGATTTCGTGCCTGACGCACGCAGCAGCGACTGGGAACTGATTACCGCAGGCCAGCGCGTGCAGGTTATCAAGAAGGACGCGGCCAAGGGCGGCGTGCTGCAGTTCGGGACAGAGGTTGTGACCGGGGCGAATGGCACGATTGCGGGGCTGCTTGGTGCATCACCGGGGGCATCGACGGCGGCACCGATCATGCTGTCGGTTATCCAGCGCTGCTTTGCCGATCGCCTGCCGCAGTGGGAAGAGCGCCTGCGCAAGATGATCCCGTCCTATGGCAGGCGCCTGTCCGATGATGCCGCGCTGTGTGCGCGCACACGTGACTGGACACGCCAGACGCTGCAACTCGACGGCTGACCATATGGGATGGCATTTCCTGTGCCCGTCTGGCACCAGCGGGCGGGCGCGAGGATGTGTCAGGCAGGCGTCACAGGCATGGGCGTGACATACGGGGGGCAGGAAAGGCAGGGCACGAAAGGCTGCCGGTAAAAAAATCTGGCACAGCTTTTCACACTGCGCCCAGGGACGCCACCGCTGTGAAAGCGGGGCGTCCTGATTAATGTCATCGCTTTTATCGGACCATTTTCAGGTGGTCCCTCATTCGTCTTCGGGCAGGTCGCTCAGATGATCGGCCGGATGACGCACCGGTGGCACCGGGTTCGGACGGCTGGTGCGGTTTTCGATCTGCCGGCGGGTGAAGTGCGATGCGATATCGGCCAGTTCGATGAACTGGTCCGCCTGGCGGCGCAGTTCATCGCCAATCAGCGGCGGCGACGTCTTTATGGATGCGATGACGGTCGTGCGTACGCCCTGACGCTGCACCGCTTCGAGCAGGCGGCGGAAATCGGCATCCCCGCTGAACAGGACGGCATGGTCGATCCTGGGCGCCATTTCGAGCATGTCCACCGCAAGTTCGATGTCCATGTTGCCCTTTACGCGGCGGCGGCCCGTATGGTCGGTATATTCGCGCGCCGTCTTCGTCACCAGGAAATAGCCGTTATAGACAAGCCAGTCAGTCAGCGGCTTGAGCGGGGAATATTCCTCCGTCTCCAGGACGGCGGAATAGTAGTACGCCCGCAAGACGTTGGATTTCGACCGGAAAAATGACAGCAGCTTGCGGTAGTCCACCTCAAAGCCGAGATTGCGTGACGCTGAATACAGGCTGGTTCCATCAATAAAAAGACAAAGCCGTTCCTGAGGCTGAAAGAACATTAGTGAGTGTCCCTGAAAGAGGTAGCTTCATATGCCCGGCTGACGATTGAAATACCATTGGCTGTGCGCGTGGTGTGTCCGTCAGGAGGGAAGGGTAGGTTGCGGGTAATGCCCGGCATGACATTGTCCATACCGATGTAGTCATAAAGTTTGAGATAACAAATCATCCACTCATGTTATTATTCATGCATGGATACGCACGATACGGTGCCGGGTTCCGGCGGGCATTCAGCAGACATCCTCGTGGCGGTAGGGGCGAACCTGCCCCGCCACACGGGGGAAGGGCCATTACAGACATGCCACTGGGCTGTGGCGGAAATAGGGCGCATTGATACAATTCGTGTCGAGGCGGTTTCCCATTGGTATGAAAGCGCGCCGGTCCCGCCATCGGGGCAGCCCCCCTATGTCAACGGAATGGTGCGACTGGGTGGCGATATCACGCCCCAGGCCCTTTTGTCTGCCCTGCAGGCGATCGAGGCGCGGGCGGGACGGGTGCGCACCATCGCCAACGCCGCGCGGCCGCTTGACCTTGACATCATCGCGATGGGGGATCTTGTGCGTGCCGCCCCCGATCCCATCGTGCCGCATCCGCGTGCCTGCCTGCGCGCCTTTGTGCTGCGCCCCCTGCGTGATGTGGCCCCCCACTGGCGCGATCCCGTCAGCGGGGAAGGGATAGAGGCCCTGCTGGCCCGCGTGGCGGACCAGGCGATCACCCGCCTGCCGGGCTGAGCGCGCAACGGCGTACTTGCGTTGTGGGGCGGGGGGGAGTATTCCATCTTGTTCCACCGATATATTTTTCATAGAGAAACCGGAGTCTGGCCTGATGGCACGCGTCACTGTCGAGGACTGCGTTGAGCGGGTTCCCAACCGTTTTGAACTGGTGTTGCTGGCGGCCCAACGTGCCCGCGCCCTGTCCCGCGGCGAAGAGCTGACGATTGATCGCGACAACGACAAGAATCCCGTCGTCGCCCTGCGCGAGATTGCGGACCAGACAATCAGTCTGGACCAGGTCAAGAGCGACCTGCTGCGTTCGCTGGCCCGCGCGCCCGAGCCCGAGCCCGCAGATGAGGAAGTCGTCGATCTGATCCCGACCGAACAGAACATCTTCGGCCTGCAGGATGTCTCTGCGGAGGAAGAATCGCGCCATACGGCTGGCATGACGGCAGAAGAGCTCGAAGCCACCATCGAGGCCGAACTTGGCGGCCGGGGTTCGCGATAGCATTTTTGACGAGAGGGGACGGATGTGACGGATCGGGTCGGCTCTGAAACGACAGCTTCCCTCACGTCCCCTGCCGTGCCCACCTTGCCGCAGGCCCCGGTCATCGGGGATGGTGGGCATGTTCCCGCCAGCGTGGCGGATGCCGACACCGCCGCCGCAACGCCGCGCGTCCCGGCGCGGGTCATTTCCTGCGACGGGCTGATCCGGCGCATCCAGTCCTATGATCCCGGTGCCGACCTCGACCTGATCCGCCGCGCGTTCGACGTGGCGTACAAGGCGCATGAGGGGCAGGACCGCGATAACGGCGATCCCTATATCACCCATCCGCTTGCGGTGGCGAACATCCTTGCCGGGTTCCGCCTTGATACGGCATCCATCGCAACCGCGCTGTTGCATGACACCATCGAGGATACGGGCGTCACCCAGGCGCAGTTGCGCACGCAGTTCGGTGCGACCATCGCGGAACTTGTCGATGGCGTGACCAAGCTGACGCGGCTGGAGCTTCAGTCCGACCGCACCAAGCAGGCTGAGAATTTCCGCAAGCTGGTCCTTGCGATGTCCAAGGACATCCGCGTCCTGATCGTCAAGCTTGCGGACCGTCTGCACAACATGCGCACGTTGCATTACGTGCAGCGCCTTGACCGTCGCCAGCGCATCGCGCGTGAAACGATGGAGATCTATGCACCGCTTGCCGATCGTATCGGCATGGAAAAGGTGAAGGTCGAACTGCAGAACCTTTCCTTTGCGGAGCTTGAGCCAGAGGCGATGGCCACGATCCGCGCGCGCCTGAACTATCTGCGCGGGCAGGGTGCGGACGTGATCGAGGAAATCCGCCACGAACTCCAGAACCTGTGCGCCGAGGCCGGGTTGAAGGGGGTGGAGGTTACGGGGCGTGAAAAGACGCCCTATTCCATCTGGGAGAAGATGCAGCGCCGCAACGTCGCGTTCGAGCAGCTGTCGGACATCATGGCGTTTCGCATCATCGTCCCCTCGCGTGAGGGGTGCTACGTCACGCTTGGCGCGGTGCATGCGGCCTATCCCGTCATTTCGGGGCGGTTCAAGGATTACATCTCCACCCCCAAGGTCAACGGTTATCAGAGCCTGCATACCGGGGTGACGCTGCGCCATCCGCGCAACCAGAAGATCGAGGTGCAGATCCGTACGGCCGAAATGCACGACGTCGCCGAAAATGGTGTCGCCTCGCACTGGCTGTACAAGCAGGGGGGTGACGGGAAGGTCGATGACGCAGCGCACGTCGTCTCCGGCCTGCGCTGGGTGCAGGATCTGCTTGATATCCTTGAGGATTCGGCCGCGCCGGATGAATTCCTCGAAAATACCAAGCTTGAACTCTATCAGGATCAGGTCTTCTGCTTCACGCCGAAGGGACGGCTGATTTCCCTGCCGCGTGGCGCAACCCCGATCGACTTCGCCTATGCCGTGCACAGCCAGGTGGGGGATAGTTGTGTCGGCGCGCGCATCAATGGCCGCCTGATGCCCCTGCGCCATGAATTGCAAAATGGCGATCAGGTGGAAATCATGACAGCGCGCGGCGGTACGCCCTCGCCGTCGTGGGAACGCTTTGTCGTCACGGGCAAGGCCCGCGCGCGCATCCGCCGCCATGTCGCGCTGCAACAGCGCGAATCGCACCTCGACAGCGGGCGGGTGGCGCTGGCGAAATCCTTCCGGCAGGAAGGGGTGGACGGGTCCGAAAAAGTATTGGAATCACTGCTCAAGGATCTGCGCCTGTCCTCTGTGGCGGACCTGTTCGTGGCGGTGGGGAATGGCAACCTTTCCGCGCGTGAGGTGGTGCAGGCGGCGTATCCCGATCTGCGTCGCGCACCGCGCGCGCCGCGTATGGTGCCCGGCCTGTCGATGCGCGCCGCCGAAAGCACGACCGCATTTTCGGCGGCCCGGCGCAAGAATGCGGCCGGCATGGCGCTGGCGGGCGTGGGGGCAGGGATGGCGGTGCATTTCGCCGGCTGCTGCCATCCGCTGCCGGGTGATCGCATCGTGGGCATCGTTTCCACCGGCAAGGGGATCACGGTCCATGCACAGGGATGCCAGACGCTGGAGACGTTCGCGGCCACGCCCGAACGCTTCATGGACCTGAACTGGGATTATGACCTGATCGCGCGCAACGCGGCGGGCACACATGTCGGGCGGCTCAGCGTGGTAACGGCCAATGAACCTTCGGTCCTGGCGACGCTGACGAATATCGCAACCAAGCATGATGGCGTGATGGTCAACCTGCGCATCGTCAACCGGCAGCTTGAATTCATGGAAATCCTTGCGGATATCGAGGTACGCGACCTGCGGCACCTGTCTGCCATCATGGCGGCCCTGCGGGCGGAAACCGGCGTGGTTCAGGTGGAACGCGCCAAGGGATGAGGCGCATGACGCCATGATGATCGGGATCGGGTCGGACCTGTGTGACATCCGCCGCATTGAAAATGTGCTGGCGCGCCATGGCGCACGGTTCGAGGAACGGGTTTTTACCCCTCGTGAACGCGCGGCGGCGAACCGCCGTTCGGGGGCGGCCCGGCTTGGCACCTTTGCCAAGCGTTGGGCGGCGAAGGAAGCATGCGCCAAGGCACTGGGCACCGGATTCGCCCGTGGCGTGTTCCATCGTGACCTGGGTGTCGAAAACCTGGTCGGCGGGCAGCCGGTCATGGTGCTGTCGGGTGGGGCGTGTGTGCGACTTGATGAAATTGTGCCGGCCGGGTGTACGCCACGCATCATGGTGACGATGACGGATGAATACCCCTATGCCTTTGCCCAGGTCATCATCGTGGCGGATGGCGTGGCGCATCCCTGATCGGTTCACGCATGGCCGCCCGTGCTTGACACGGCATGGCCCCGTGGGCTTGATCGCCAGAATTATGCGACCGTGCCTTTCGCCCGGCCGGTCGCGCACGAAGCCGGATTTATGAAGATCATGTCGAGCGATGACCCCCAGACGCCAACTGTCCTGACGACCTCCCCTTCCACGGGGGCGCGCGGCATGCTGGAACTCCTGCGTACTGTCGTGGTCGCGGGTGCGATTGCGATTTTTGTCCGCACCGCACTGTTCGAACCCTTCAACATTCCGTCCGGTTCGATGATCCCGACATTGCAGGTGGGGGATTATGTGTGGGTCGCCAAATACAGCTATGGCTATTCGCACTTCTCCCTGCCGCTGTCGCCCAACCTGTTCAGTGGACGCATATTCGGCAGCGAACCGCATCGCGGGGATGTGGCAGTCTTCCGCTTCACCAAGGATACGTCCATCGACTATATCAAGCGTGTGGTCGGTCTGCCTGGCGATCGCATCCAGATGCGCGAGGGACAGCTTTACCTGAACGGTGAACTCGTGCCCCGTACGTCGGAAGGCGAGTATGTCGCGGTGGACGAACATCACACCCGTATGGAGGGCGAACGCTATCGCGAGGACCTGCCCGGCAGCGGTGGCCGTCCCGCCGTGTCGCATGACATCCTCAAGCTGACGGATGAGGGGGACAAGAACGACACCCCGGAATATGTCGTGCCGCCGGGTTATTTCTTTGTCATGGGTGACAACCGCGACGACAGCGCCGACAGCCGTTTCATGGGGGACGCGCCGCAGGATCTTGGCTTTGTGCCGATGGAAAACCTGGTGGGGCAGGCCAAGTGGATATTCCTGTCGGTGGATGCGCAGTATCCGACATGGGAATTCTGGAAATGGCCCACGGAAATTCGTTGGGGACGCCTGTTTTCGGGGGTTCACTGATCATGGATGCGCCCGCGACTCCCACGGCCGAGTTCGAACGGATCGAGGCGTATGTCGGTTATTGCTTTCGCAACGCCGCCCTTCTGCATGAGGCGCTGACCCATCGGTCCGCCGCACATCAGCGCAGCAGCGCGATCGGGCGACGCACACGCCAGTCGGTGGCGCGGCGCGGCGCAGGGTCCAATGAACGGCTGGAATTCATTGGCGACCGCGTGCTTGGCCTATTGATGGCGGAATGGCTGCTGGAGCGTTTTCCAGATGAGCAGGAAGGCGCGCTTGGACCCCGGCATGCGCACCTTGTCTCGCGCGCGGTGCTGGCGCATATCGCAGAGGACATGGCCCTGCCATCCGCCCTTGACGTGGCGGAGCACGAGGCCCGCGCCGGGGTGCGTCAGATGGCCAACGTGCTCGCCGATGCGGTGGAGGCGATCCTGGGCGCGATCTATCTTGATGGTGGGCTGGAACCTGCCCGCGCCTTTGTGCGTCGGGCATGGAACAATGCCATCGTGGCGCAGGCCCGCCCCCCCAAGGACCCCAAGACCGCATTGCAGGAATGGGTGCTGGCGCGGGGATTGCCGCTGCCGGTGTATAAGGTGGTGTCCACCGATGGTCCGTCGCATGCGCCCCGGTTCGTGATTTCGGTGGAGGCATCGGGACGGCGGGGCGAAGGTGTCGCAGGCAGCAAGCGTGCCGCCGAAAGCGAGGCCGCGGCCCGGCTGCTCAGTCAGTTTGACTGACGTGGGCGCGCGCCATGCGCGGGGCGGACACGAATATGGAACACTCGGGACGGCTGTTGCAGCCGTGGGAATGATAAATGCCGGAACATGAAGACATGACGACCCGCTGTGGTTTCGTCGCCATCGTGGGCGCGCCCAATGCGGGCAAGTCCACGTTGCTGAACCGCATGGCGGGGACCAAGCTGTCGATCGTCAGCCCAAAGGCGCAGACGACGCGTTTCCGGGTTCTGGGTATCCTGATGCGCAACCATGCGCAGATGCTGCTGGTGGATACGCCGGGTATTTTCCGTCCGCGCCGCATGCTGGACCGTGCGATGGTCGCCGCCGCCTGGACCGGGGCGGAGGATGCGGACATCACGCTGCTGATCATTGATGCGCGTGCCGGCCTGACGGAGGCGGTGCGCGAAATCGTCAGCCAACTGGCGCAGCGCAACCGCCGGGTGTGGCTGGTGCTGAACAAGACCGACCTGATGCGGCGTGATGCGCTGCTGCCGCTGACGGCGGAGCTGTCGGGCCTGCTGACGGTGGAACATGTGTTCATGATCAGCGCGCGTTCGGGGCAGGGGGTCGATGACCTGATGGACCGGATGGCGGCCGAGCTGCCGGTGGGGCCATACCTGTATCCGGAAGATGACCTGACCGATCTGCCCGACCGCCTGCTGGCCGCCGAACTGGTGCGCGAGCAGATCTTCTTGCAAACGCATGAGGAGGTTCCCTATGCCGCCACGGCGGAGACGGAAAGCTTTCAGGAGCGCCCGGACGGTTCGGTGCGGATCGAGGTGACGATCTATGTGGCCCGCGCCTCGCACAAGGCGATCCTGATCGGGGAGGGCGGGTCACGGATTCGCAATATCGGCGAACGTGCGCGCAAGGAGCTTTCACGCCTGCTGGAACGGCCGTGCCATTTGTTCCTGAACGTGAAAGAACGTTCAGGATGGGATGAGGAGCGCGCCCGCCTGCGCGCCATCGGTCTGGACGACGCCTGACATCTGACATCTGACATCTGACCTCTGCGGGCGCCGTGGGCCGGTCCACCATCGCAGATCGGTGATGGGGGGATGCCACACGAAACGCAGGGCGCGCGCCCTGATTGGCGCATTATCGGCATCGTGTGCTTGTGAGGGGGGCGAACCCCCTATATGACATGTGCGGCGTGGGCGCTGCCGTCACTGGCGGGCGGTTGCCTGCGGCCTGTGTCTTATTTTCTGTTGTGTTCGAGGGCCAATGACCAATCCGCTAACAGATCATGCCCCAGACAATGCCCCCGGTTACAGCCGGGTCCTGCTGAAGGTTTCGGGCGAGGCCCTGATGGGTAACGGATCCTATGGGATCGACCCCGCAACCGTTGATGGTATCGCCGCCGATATCGCGGCAGTCGCGCGCACTGGCGTGGAGGTGTGTCTGGTTATCGGGGGTGGCAACATCTTTCGCGGCGTCGCCGCCGCCGCGCGGGGCATGGACCGCGCGCAGGGCGATTACGCGGGCATGCTGGCCACCGTCATCAATGCGCTGCTGATGCAGAATTCGCTGGAACGCCAGGGGATCGCAACCCGCGTCATGAGTGCGATCCAGATGTCCTCCATCGCGGAACCCTATATCCGGCGTCGCGCGGTGCGCCATATGGAAAAGGGGCGCGTGGTGATCTTTGCCGCCGGGACGGGCAACCCGTTCTTCACCACCGATACGGGGGCTGCCCTGCGTGCGGCGGAAATGGAATGCAGTGCGCTGTTCAAGGGCACGCAGGTCGATGGCGTATATTCCGCCGACCCGCGCAAGGTGGCCGATGCGCGGCGTTACGATACGCTGACCTATCGCGATGTGCTGGCCAATGACCTCAATGTCATGGATGCTGCCGCCATCAGCCTTGCGCGTGAAAACAAGCTGCCGATCGTGGTGTTCAATATCCATGAAAAGGATGCGTTTTCGCGCGTTATGCGGGGCGAGGGACGCTTTACCACGATCGTGGCCTCGGACTGAGGCGCACACCCCGCACAAGAGAAGTCGCATGGCGGTCGAACGCGACCGTTAGAGGAATGTTGGGAGGGCCAAGGTGTCTGTCGATCAGAAAAGTTTGCTGGCGGATGTAACCCGCCGCATGGATGGGGCGATTGAAAGCCTGCGTCGCGATTTTGCCGGTCTGCGTTCAGGCCGTGCAAGTCCGGCGCTGCTGGAGCCCGTGCGTGTGGAAGCCTATGGCGGTGAAGTGCCGCTGACGCAGGTTGGCTCCATCGCCGTGCCCGAAGCGCGGATGCTGACGGTGCAGGTTTGGGACCGTTCGCTTGTCGGTGCGGTGGAACGTGCGATCCGTGACAGCGGGCTGGGCCTGAACCCCGCCGCCGATGGGCAGACCGTGCGTGTGCCCATTCCCCAGTTGACCGAGGAACGGCGCAACGAACTGGCGCGCGCGGCAGGCAAATATGCCGAAAACGCAAAGATCGCGGTGCGTGGTGTGCGTCGTGATGGCATGGAACAGACGCGCGGACAGGAAAAGAAGGGCGAAATCAGCCAGGATGACGTCAAGGTCTGGTCCGATGCGATCCAGAAGCTGACGGACCAGTATGTGAAGCGTGTTGACGAACTGCTCGCGGAAAAAGAACGCGAGATCAAGCAGGTCTGACTTCCGTATGTACCCAGTTGCCGGGGAACGGCGCGCAGGAAGTGTGCCTGTCCATGTGGCGATCATCATGGATGGCAACGGGCGGTGGGCGGCCTCGCGCGGGTTGCCGCTGCTTGCCGGCCACCGGGCCGGGGCGGAGGCGGTGCAGCGTTGTATCCGCGCCGCCGTCGCGTCTGGCGTGAAATGGCTGACGCTTTATGCATTTTCCTCGGAAAACTGGCGGCGCACCCCGCAGGAGGTGGCCGACCTGACCAGCCTCTTGCGGTATTACCTGCGTTACAAGGTGGCGGAGCTTGCGGCGAAGGGTGTGCGCATCCGCATTATCGGCGACCTGTCGCGCTTTGCCCCCGATGTGCGGGCCGAGGCAAGGCGCGCCGAACTGGAAACCGCCTCCAACACGGTCCTGACGGTCGTGCTTGCGCTGTCCTATGGCGGGCGTGCCGACATCATGCAGGCTGCGCTGCGGATGGTAAAGGCCGTACAGGACGGCACGCTGGCGCCGGGACAGATTGACGAGGATGTCTTTGGCGGCTTCCTGATGACGGCGGACATGCCCGATCCCGACATCGTGGTGCGCACCAGTGGTGAAAGCCGCCTGTCCAATTTCCTGTTATGGCAGTCGGCCTATGCCGAACTGATATTCATAGAGACGCTGTGGCCAGATTTTGATGCCGGGCATTTTGATGCCGTGCTCCAGATCTATTCCCGGCGCGAAAGGCGCTTCGGTGCAAGACCGGTCTGATCCCCCCAATCCCACCGTGATCCCGTTTCCTTCGGCCCCGACGCCGCCGGGTGGTGGGTCCGGGCGCGGGTGGAAGGATCTGCGCGCGCGCGTCCTGTCCGCGCTGGTGATCGTGCCGCTTGCCGCGCTGTGTGTGTGGGCGGGGGGTGTCGCCTATGCCGTGATGATCGTGCTTGCGATGGTGGGCATGGCGTCGGAATGGGGGCGGATGTTCGCCCTGTCCGCACGCAGCTGGCGTGGCGTGCTCTATCTCATCTGGCCTCTGGCCTGCGCTGCGGCGGCGCTGGGGGGACAGTGGGGGGGGGCATTCATGGTCATGGGCGCGGCCTTTGTCTTTGGCCCGGCCCTGTGGGCGGGGCAGGTGGCGATTGGCTGCGCGGGGGTGTCCCTTTTGTGGCTGCGTTTCATGACCCATCCGGGCGCGGGTGTCGTCCTGTTCGTCGTTGCCTGCGTCGCGCTGAGTGATACGGGGGCTTACCTGACGGGACGGGCCATTGGCGGGCCGAAGCTTGCGCCGCGTATTTCCCCGGCCAAGACATGGTCGGGGTCGTGTGGCGGGTTGCTGGCCGCGGTTGCCGGCGGGGCCGTGATTGCCTCCGTGCTGCCTGATGCGCTGGCGGGGGCGGGTATGCGTGGCGCCATGATGGGGGCTGTCATGGCGGTTGCGGCACAGGCGGGCGACCTTGGGGAAAGCGCGCTTAAGCGTGCGCGCGGCGTCAAGGATTCCGGGGCGATCATCCCGGGGCATGGCGGGTTGCTGGATCGTTTTGATGGATTGCTGGTGGCCGCACCACTGGCTGCATTGATTTCGCTGGGGGCAGCGGCAGGCGCTGCTTTCTGGTATGTCGGCCTGCGCTGAAGGCGCGCGGTCACGATGAAAAAAAATTGGGGAAATCGGTAGGATGAAGACAGTTTCCGTTCTGGGCAGTACCGGCAGCATTGGCTGCTCCACTGTGGATCTGCTGTTGCAGGCGCCGGAGCGGTTCCGCGTCGTGACCCTTGTCGGGGGGCGCAATGTCACGTTGCTGGCTGAACAGGCGCGTGCGCTTGGTGCCGAATATGCCGTGATCGCCGATGAAACCCTGGTGGGGGAACTGGAAACCCTGCTGTCGGGGACGTCCACACAGGTATCGGGTGGGCGCGAGGCGGTGATCCGTGCGGCAGGCGTGCCGGTGGACTGGACCATGGCGGCGATCACTGGTGCCATTGGGCTGGAACCCGCGCTGGCGGCGGTGCGCAATGGCGGATGTGTCGCGCTGGCGAACAAGGAAGCGCTGGTCTGCGCGGGCGACGTCATGCTGCGTGCGGTGCATCAGGCGGGGGCGACGCTGCTTCCGGTCGATTCGGAGCATAATGCGATTTTCCAGTCCATGGCCGACCGGCAGGTGGACCAGGTGGAAAAGATCGTGCTGACGGCATCTGGCGGCCCGTTCCGCCGCGCCAGTATCGAGGAGATGGAGAAGGCCCCGCTGGAAGCCGCGCTGAAGCATCCGACATGGAGCATGGGGGCCAAGATCACCATCGATTCCGCGACGATGTTCAACAAGGGGCTTGAACTGATCGAGGCGGCGCGCCTGTTCGACATGACGGAGGATCGGATCGGCGTTATCGTCCACCCGCAATCCGTGGTTCACAGCATGGTCCAGTACACCGATGGCAGTATCATCGCGCAGCTTGGTTCCGCCGACATGCGCATCCCCATTGCGCATACGCTGGCCTGGCCAAAGCGTATGGCGACGAATTCGCCGCGCCTTGACCTTGCCGCCATGTCACGTCTGGATTTCGAGGAACCTGACGAAGTGCGTTTTCCCGCATTGCGTCTGGCGCGGGAATCGCTCCGGGCGGGGGGTGCGGCCTCTGCGATCCTGTCTGGCGCCAATGAAATTGCCGTGGAGGCCTTTCTTAATCGTAAAATCGGCTTCCGGGATATTGCGCGGGTTGTCGAGGATGTGATGCAATCACTTGGAAACCAGAGCGCGGACACGCTGGAGCAGGTCCTGCACTGGGATGAAGAGGCGCGACGCCTCGCCCGCGCCCGCATAACGGCACGGGCCGCATAAGACGACAGGGTTAAAGGGGACGGCCGCGCGTGATCATCAGGGGAACTCATAATCATCATGCATGATCTGTTGCGGACCGTCCTTGCATTCGCCCTGGTTCTGGGTGTGCTGGTTTTCATCCACGAACTTGGCCATTACCTCGCCGCGCGCTGGCGTGGGGTGCATGTGGAGGTTTTCTCCATCGGTTTTGGCAAGCCGCTGCTGCGCTGGCACGACAGTGTCGGCACGGAATGGCGGCTGTGTCCCGTCCCCTTGGGTGGATATGTCAAGCCGCACGGGTTCGAGGGACCGGAAGACGCCACCCCTGAACAGATCGCGGCATGGCAGCCGGGCCGTACGTTCCATGACAAGCCCGTGCTGTCGCGGGCGATTGTCATCATTGCGGGGCCTGTTTTCAATTTCCTGCTGGCGATCATTCTCTTTACCGGCCTGTTCGCCTTTGCAGGGCAGCCGCATATCCGCAATGTCGTTGCCGATGTGATGCCCGGCAGTGCTGCGGCAAGCGCGGGGATCGCGCCGCATGATGTCATTGTGCGGCTGGGGGATCACCCGATTTCCGACGTGGCCGACCTGCAGGCCCGCGTCGCGGCCGAACCGGGCGCACAGACCGATGTGGTCGTGCAGCGCGACGGGCATGACGTGACGATCCCGCTGACGGTGGGCAGTGTTGCCGATGCAAAGGGGCAGCCCCCCCACGGGCAGCTTGGTGTTTCCTTTCTGGCGGAAGTGGGCGCGCCGCAGTCCTTGCCGCGCGCCTTCGTCTCCGCCGTGAAGGAGACGTGGAATGTGTCTGTCCAGACCCTTGCCGGGCTGTGGCAGATGTTGACGGGGCAGCACAGCACCAAGGATCTGGGCGGACCGTTACGGATTGCGCAGATGTCGGGGCAGGTGGCGCAGTACGGACTGTCAAGCCTTGTGTCATTCATGGCGCTGCTGTCGATCAATCTTGGCCTGATCAATCTGTTTCCCATACCGATTCTCGATGGTGGGCGGCTGATGTTCTATATTCTTGAGGGGATAATGGGCCGTCCCGTTTCGCGCCGGGTGCAGCAGATCAGTTTCCAGGCGGGGTTCGCCCTGATCGCCAGCCTGTTTTTATTTTCTACATTTAACGATCTTTCGCATTTCGGCTTGTTTCAATGGCTGGCATCGCATGTCGGATAACGTAAGAATGACGGCATGAGACAAGTGCTTGCGCGAGAGGGGCTATATCGGATACGTCCGCCCATGCGGATAATGCATGACAGCACGGAGATGACATCTCCGCATGGCTGGCAGTGTGGTCAATCCGCCTACCGAATGGTGAGGAATGCCGATTTTGTCGAGTAAACGTTCAGCGCTGCTTGCATCCGTTTGTGTTGTGCCGCTGTTCTGGACGGCAGGCGCCCACGCGCAGGACGCTGGACAGGAAGGCGGTGCGCCGTCCGATGCCCCCCCGTCAGGTGGCATGGCCCCGACGCCGGGCATGACCCCGGAACAGCCGCAGGTGGAGGCCATCAAGCCGCCGCCCCTGGCCGATCCGATCGAGGCCGTGGACATCAAGGGCAATGACCGGATCGAAACGAACACCATCCTGTCCTATATGGTGGTGCAGCCCGGCGACCGGTTTGATCAGGATCTGCTCGACCGTTCGCTCAAGACGCTTTATGCCACCGGCCTGTTCAAGGACGTGACCATGCAGCGTTCGGGCAACATGCTGGTGGTGCATGTCGTTGAAAACCCGATCGTCAACCGCATCATTTTCGAAGGCAACCACAGCGCCAAGGACGAAGACCTGACGAAGGTCATCTCCCTGCGGCCGCGTGCGGTGTTTTCCACCAAGACGATCGCTGCCGACCGGCAGAAGATCCTTGGTGTCTATGCGGAAAAGGCGCGCTATGCCGCGACCGTCACGCCACAGGTCATCCGCCTTGCACATAACCGCGTCGATGTGATCTTTCGCATCAACGAGGCGCAGAAGACACTTATCCGCAAGGTGACGTTCGTGGGGAACCGTACCTTCAGCAGCACGCGCCTTGCCGGTGTCGTGTCGTCGAAGGAAACGGCGTGGTATCGCTTTTTCTCATCAAGTGACCAGTACAATCCCGAACGTATCAAGTATGACGCGGAACTGCTGCACCGGTTTTATCTGAAAAACGGGTTTGTCGATTTTCAGATCAAGAACGCGACGGGTGAACTCTCCCCCGATCACAAGGCGTTCTACATCACCTATACGATGGAAGAAGGGCCGCGTTACCGCCTGAACAAGATGGATATCCGCTCTTCCCTGCGTCATGTCAGTGCGGAGTCCCTGCATAAATACATCTCCCTGTTCCACAACCAGTGGTATGACGGCAGCGCCATCCAGCATAATGCGACATCCATGCAGGAAATCCTGCAGGCGAAGGGATATCCCTTTGCGATGGTGCATCCCGAAATTGCGCGTAACCCGGAAAAACGCACGGTCAACCTGCTGTTCGATGTGAGCGAGGGGCCACGTATGTATGTCGAGCGCATCGACATCAACGGCAACACCATCACGCAGGACAAGGTTATCCGCCGCCAGCTGCCGATGTCCGAAGGCGATCCGTACACCCCCATGGACCGCAAATATTCCAAGGCGGTGCTGGAGGATCTTGGCTTCTTCAAGACCGTGTCGATCGATCAGACGCCCGGGTCTTCACCTGACAAGGTCAATATCTCGGCCGATGTGGTGGAAAAGCCGACGGGCGAATTCTCGCTCGGTGGCGGGTATTCGTCGGATGCGGGCGTGCTGGGTAATCTCGGCCTGAAGCAGCATAACCTGCTTGGCACAGGTATCGACGCCGGTTTCTCCGGCACGGCGGCCTATTACGAAGATCAGGCCGACATTTCTGTGACGGACCCGTATTTCCTTAATCGCAACCTGGTGGCCGGTATCGACATCTTCGGTATCCAGAACCGTTACATGACGTACCAGAACTACTCCGAAGGCCGGTACGGCATGACGCTGCGTATGGGGTATTCCTATAATAACCACCTGTCGCAGTCGTGGAGCTATACGCTTACCGATCGAAATGTTGGCGACACATGGTCGGATTCGTCTTGGTACGTGCTGGATCAGTCCGGCTGGTCGCTCCTGTCACAGTTGAGCACCACGCTGACCTATGACACCCGTGACCGCCGTTCGCAGCCCCATAGCGGCTATGTCATCCGTGTCGGTGGCGATTTCGCGGGTATTGGCGGCAATGAACGCTATGTCCGTGGCAAGATCGACGCCGCCTATTATATTCCCCTCGACAGCCTGATGGGGAACCATGACTGGACGGTGGACCTGCGCGCTGGCGCGGGCGACATCGCCAACTGGGGTGGCGGACGCAGTGATATCATCGATAACTTCTATCTTGGTGGTAACACGCTGCGCGGCTTCCTTGACGGTGGCGCGGGGCCGCGTTCGATGGGGATTTCGGCGCGGACCATCGACGGTGTGAAATACCCGATGCATTCGCAAGAAGATTTCCTTGGCGGGCGTTTCATGTACACCGCTTCGGCCACGATCCATTTCCCCATGCCATTTGCGGCGGATATGGGGATCAAGGGACGGTATTTCGTCGATGCCGGTGGGCTTGATGGCCTGCGTGTGCGTGAACGCTATACCTCGCCCAGCGATGGTTACAAATATACCCCGGTATATGGCGATACATTGACGCCGCGCGTCAGTACCGGCGTGGGCTTTTCATGGAAAAGTCCGTTTGGTCTGATTAACATTGATCTTGGTGTGCCGATCATCAAGCAGAAGCATGACCGAACACAGTTGCTCCGCTTTGGCTTCGGCCAACAATTCTGAGGTGATAATGTTGCGTAATTCCGGCGTTCGTTTATTTGCCGCGGCTGTCGCACTGGGATGTGGCAGCCTGGTCGGATCTGTTGCCCATGCGCAGAACAATTCCGGCTGGTTCGTCCCCAAGGCATCCCAGCAGCAGCCGGAGCATGCCGCAGCGCATGCGGCCCAGCCCGCGCCGCAGCCCGTCCCCCTGCCGGCCCCCCCGGCCGATAGCGAGGAAGCCCAGTCCCAGACGCCGCCGGTCCTGCCGTTGCCGCAGATCCCCAATTCGCCGGACCTGCCCAAGGGGGCGCCGCCGCCTGCACCGATCATCGGTGTCATCAGCGTGCCTGACGTGATGCGCCTGTCCACTGCGGCGCAGCAGGCGGAACGCGTATTGGGCGCGCGGCGTGACGAACTTGCCCGTGATGCGCAAAAGGAACAGGCGTCGTGGCGTGATGAGCAGCAGAAGCTGCAGGGTCAGGCGCGGACCATGTCATCCGACCAGATCCAGGCAAGCGAACGCAAGTTGCAGGAGCGCGTGATCGCGGCGCAGAAGAACTTCCGCAACCGCAACCGCATCATCCAGGAAGCCGCCCAGGTCTCCCTTGGGCAGATTGAACGCGAATTGGTGCAGATCATCCGCCAGGTTGCCGCCAGCCGCAGCATGAACCTTGTCCTGCACCGTGAACAGGTGGCGTTGAGTCAGGATAACCTTGACATCACCCAGCAGGTCGCGACGCAGCTGAACTCGATCCTGCCGAGCGTCTTTATCCCGGCGGCGAATGTCGATCCTGAAGTGCTGGCGAAATCGGGCACGATGCCGACAACCGCCGATGCGGAACAGGGTGGCGCCTCCGCCCCGGCAGCAGCGGCAACCGCCGTCGCACCCAAGGCGAAGCACTAAGGGCTTGGTCGGGTCCATGCACGTGCGGGAGGAAAGCGGGCCGGGCGATACGCGGTTTTTTGTATCGGATGGCCCGTTTGACGCCACGGAACTTGCGCGCTGCGCCGGTGCGGAGCTTCAGGGGGCGGGGGCAGCGATTGCCGACGCACCACACTTCACCGGCATAGCCCCCCTGCAGTCGGCAGGGCCGACGCAGGTCAGCTTTCTGGACAACCGGCGCTATCTTCCCCTGCTGGAGCAGACGGGCGCGGGTGCGGTGATCGTGGCGCCTGCCTTTGTTGACAAGGTGCCGTCCCATGCCGTGGCGCTGGTGTCGCGTACGCCCTATCTTGCATGGGCGCGTGTGGCCTCGCGTTTCTATCCCGCGCCACCGGTTGATCCGGGGATTCATCCCACCGCGGTCATCGGCGAGGGCGCGCAGATCGATCCATCAGCGTCGATCGGGGCATTTTCAGTCATCGGTGCGCGCGCACGTATTGGCGCGGGTGTGACGCTTGGCACGCATGTCATGGTCGGCGATGGCGTGGAAATCGGTGCACGCAGCCGCATCGGCAGCCATGTCTGCCTGTCGCATGCGCTGCTTGGGGAACGTGTTACCTTGCTGCCGGGTGTCCGCATCGGTCAGGAAGGCTTCGGCTTTGCCACCGGTCCTGACGGGTTTGAGACCGTGCCCCAGCTTGGTCGGGTGATCCTTGAGGACGGGGTCGAGGTCGGTGCGAACTCCACCATCGACCGTGGGTCGATTCGCGATACCCTGATCGGGGCGGGGTCGCGCCTCGACAATCTGGTGCAGATCGGCCATAATGCGCGTCTGGGACGGTGCTGTATCGTTGTGTCCCAGGCCGGTATTTCGGGTTCGACGGAACTTGGCGATTTTGTCACGGTCGCGGCGCAGGCCGGGCTGATCGGGCATATCAAGATTGGCACGAAGGCACGGATCGGCGCACAATGTGGCGTCATGTCCGATGTCGAGGCCGGGGCCGATGTCATCGGAAGCCCGGCGATGCCGTTCAGGGAGTTTTTCCGAAACGTGGCGTTCCTGCGTCGTCTGGCGAAAAAACCGACGCAGGATGGGGGCAGCGACAAGGCCGGCTAGGCGACGGTGCCGAAGGCTGTAAAAACATTCAACCGGCATGGGGCGGCCTGTCCAGTCAGATCGCAGGCGTTCCCGTACCGCAGAGATGGTTGGACGACGTGGATAAAGAAGTAGAGGCATTACCGACAGAGCAGGCGCCGCAGAGTGTCGAGGCAATCGACATCATGCGCATCATGGAGGCGATTCCCCATCGTTATCCTTTCCTGCTGATTGACAGGATGGTTGATATCGTCCGCGGTCAGTCGGCGGTCGGCATCAAGAACGTGTCCGTGAACGAACCGCATTTCCAGGGGCATTTCCCTGCGCGGCCGGTCATGCCGGGCGTCCTCATCATCGAGGCGATGGCGCAGACGGCGGCGACGCTTGTCGTGCTGACGCTGGGTGAGGCGTTCGAGGGGAAGCTGGTCTATTTCATGACCATAGACGGCGCGAAATTCCGTCGCCCCGTTGGCCCTGGCGATCAGTTGCGGATTTCCGTTGAAAAAGAGCGCAGCCGCGCGAATGTCTGGAAATTCAAGGGGATTGCGCGCGTAGACGGTGTCTCGGTGGCCGAGGCGACGTTCAGCGCGATGATCATGGGCTAGGCCAGGCCCGGCGAACGGAAAACGATCGGCCCGTAACGGCAGGCACCGTAACCGGGAACCGGTATCTGGATCATGGCTTTTTTTCCGGTGGCTGAGCGCCGGAAAGCCGTCGAAATGGAGGCTGTTCTGGCACACAGCGCATCTACCGGCACGACAACGGATGTGGAACCTCTGGGGGCTGCTGTTATCCATCCCTCATCCATCGTTGCCGCTGGCGCCCGAATTGGTCGCGGCGTGTCAATTGGCCCATGGTGCACGGTCGGTCCCGATGTGGTGATTGATGACGGTGCCCGGCTGATTTCCCATGTGGTGATTGACGGCCATACGCATATCGGCGCGAATGTCGTCTGCTATCCCTTCACCACGGTGGGAATGGAACCGCAGGACCTGAAATATCGCGGTGAACCCACACGCTGTGTCGTGGGGGCGGGCACGATCATCCGTGAAAATGTCACCATTCACCGGGGGACGGCCACGGGTGTGGGTGTCACCACCATCGGGGGAGGGTGCCTTATCATGGCGAACTCCCACGTGGCGCATGACTGCACGTTGGGACGGGGTGTCATTATCGTCAATAACGTGGTGATGGGGGGGCATGTCGTCATTGGCGACAATGCCCGCATCATGGGGTCGGCCGCCCTGCATCAGTTCGTGCGTATCGGGCACGCCGCCCTTGTCGGTGGTGTGTGCGGGGTGGAGGCGGACGTCATTCCGTATGGCAGCGTGCTGGGCAACCGGGCGCGGCTTGTGGGGCTGCACTGGATATGGCTGCGGCGTAATGGTGTCGCGCCCGATGATATCCGGCGTATGCGTCAGGCGTTCCGCGCGCTGTATCCCAAGGCCGCACATGCCAGTGGCGCGGTGTTCCAGACGCGTCTGGAACAGGTGCGTGGACAGTATGGCGATGATGCCCGCGTGTCCGAAATTCTGGATTTCATTGCGGCCCCCAGCCATCGCGGACTGGTGCGCGTGCAAAGAAGTCCGGGCGAAATGATCGAGACCGATGGCGCCTGATCCCCTGATGGATCAGGTTACGTCTGCTTCTGCGTCTTCCCCCGCCTGTGTCGGCATCCTTGCCGGGGGCGGCCCACTGCCGGCGCAGGTTGCGCGTTCTGTTGTTGCGGCGGGCGGCAGCGTCTTTATCATCGGGTTCGAGGGGTTTGCCGACCCCGATGTCATCGCCCCATGGCCGCACCGGTTCATCCGGCTTGCCGCGGCGGGCGAAATCCTTTCCACCCTGCGTCTGCATGGATGTCGTGAACTGGTCCTGATCGGGCCGGTGCGGCGTCCTTCCTTTGCGACATTGCGCCCTGATGCGGTGGGCGCACGGATACTGGCGCGGATCGGTCGTGCCCTGTTTTCTGGTGATGACGGGTTGCTTGGCGCGATTGTCCGGGTGCTGGGGGAGGAAGGATTCGTTATCCGGGGCGCGCATGAATATCTGCATGCATCCATCGGGCGGCGTGGCGTGATGGGGATGGTGCGCCCCGATCACGTCGCAATGTCCGATATCGGGCGTGGGCGGCGCGTGGTGCAGGCCATGGGCGCGCTGGATATTGGACAGGGCTGTGTGGTGCAGGACGGGCTTGTCCTTGCGGTCGAGGCGATCGAGGGTACGGACGAGATGCTTGAACGTGTCGGACGATACCATCAGGATGGTCGTCCCGGCGGGGTGTTGATCAAGATGGTCAAACCAGGACAGGAACGGCGTGCCGACCTGCCCACCATCGGCCCCGAAACGGTGCGCCGCGCGGCAGGTGCGGGATTGCGTGGTATCGCGTTCGAGGCCGGGGCCACACTGCTGACGGACCCGCTTGAATGTGTGACGCGGGCGGATGCGGCTGGTCTTTTCCTTGTCGGGATTACGGCCGAGGGGACGATGGAATCCGTTTTGTAAAAGACCGCCCTGAACATGACATCCTGATAAAAACTTTTATAATTTCAGTATGTTGTTGGGCGCGGTTTGTTAACGGTCGATAAAATTAAGGAGTGCAAACATCATGGGCAGTTACCTGCATACAATGGTTCGCGTCCGTAATCTGGAGGCCAGCCTTGATTTCTACGGGTTGCTTGGGATGCGTGAATTGCGTCGGCGTGAGGTGCCCGAAGGGAAATACACGCTTGTTTTCATCGGGTATGCTGACAATGCGGCAGGGCAGGCGGAAATCGAACTGACCTATAACTGGGGTCAGGACGATGGATATGACGTCGGCACCGGATTCGGCCATTTCGCCGTGGGTGTGGCGGATGTCGCCGCCATGGTTGAAAAAGTCCGCGCAGGTGGTGGCAAGGTCACGCGTGAGGCGGGGCCGGTGAAATTCGGCACCACCGTCATCGCCTTTGTCGAAGACCCTGATGGCTATAAGATCGAGCTGATCCAGCGCCCTTGATCCTTCACCCGGGGGGATGTGCATCCCTTCGGCCTTTTTATCATCAGCCTGTGCCATCGGTCATTCCCGGGCGGGCAGGCAGGTGCGCCGCATGAGGTCGAGCCTGCCGACCGTGGCTTCTATCGCCTGTATGATGACCTCAGCGCCCGCGCGCACCTGTGCGTCGGGATGGGCCGACAGCAGGTCAGCCTTGATCAGGGCAGGCGACAGGATGCCCCTGATGTCATGCAGGTGCGTGCATATGCCGGCCACGTCTGTAACGTCGGGAGAAGGGGCGGGAGTATGGGGCATGGGGGCTCCGTAATTCTGGGGCGGTGGTCGGGGTGTCTCATGCGCGGCATGTAACGCGGGTTGCGCATTGACGCTGGGAATAACGGGCAGTATAAGGCCCGCCTTGGGGATGTGCAGGAAAATTGCCTGCGCCCCGATATTCATCCGTAACCTGTTACAGTCAATCTGGGAGTGCTGTCGTGAAGCGCACGTATCAACCCTCGAAGCTGGTCCGCAAGCGCCGTCACGGCTTTCGTTCCCGCATGGAAACCGTCGGTGGCCGCAAGGTGATTGCGAACCGTCGCACCAAGGGCCGTAAGCGTCTTTCCGCTTAATTGCCCTGGTCTTACGTTCCGGGACACTTTGTCCCGGAATGACACTTTGCATTAACAGGGGCTGCTGAACGTGGCCGACCGGTCGATCCGTCTCAAGAAACGTGCTGAATTCCTGAAGGTCGCGGCAAAAGGCCGCAAGGCCCCGGTGTCTGGCATGGTTTTGCAGGCGTTGCATCGCGATGATGCCGATTCGGCCCGTCATGGGTTCACCGTGACGAAAAAGGTCGGGAATTCGGTGGTCCGCAGTCGTGTGCGCAGGCGTCTGCGCGAGGTTGTCCGCCAGGTCGGGCGGGAACTGCCGCTTTGTGGCGTGGATCTTGTGGTTATTGGCCGTAGCGCCACAATCAATCGTAAATTTTCCTCGCTGCTGGCTGATTATCGCAAGGCATTGAAGAAAGCCGGGGTCGTGGGGGACGCGTGAACATTCCTTCCCCCGTCCCGGTTTCACGGGGGCCGGTCGTGACGGTAATGCGCGCGATGATCCGTGCCTACCAACTGGTGATCCGGCCCGTGATCGGCGCGAACTGCCGCTTTACCCCATCATGCAGCCATTATGCCCGTGATGCCCTTGCACGCCATGGTGCGTGGCGTGGTGGTCTCATGTCGCTGTGGCGTATCATGCGCTGCAATCCCTGGAATGCGGGGGGATATGACCCGGTGCCCACCACGCACCATGATGGTCGCTCCTGCTGCTGCATCCATAAACCTGAATAACGAGAGTCTGGCTGGTCGCTGATGGATATCAAGCGTTTAATGGTTGCAGTGGCGATGTCTGCCATGGTTCTGCTCGGTTTCCAGTATCTGGTGCCGCACCCGGATCATAAGGCGGCCACGCAGCCTGCACTTGGTGCCGGGCAGGATACACCTGCCGCAGCGCCGGGGGCGGATGCGGGCAATGGCACGACGGATGCAAAAGATGATCCGCGCCTTGCGATCAATACCGGTCGTGTCGGTGGGTCGATCAACCTGCGGGGCGCGCGCCTGGATGACCTCGTGCTCAAGGATTATCACGAGACCGTCAAACCCGGCAGCCCGCTGGTGCGTATCCTTGATCCCCGCCAGGACCCGCAGTCGAACCTTGTGGAGGTCGGCTGGCTCAATATCGCAGGTGGGCAGGTGCGCGTGCCCGACGCCACCACGGTATGGAGCGCGGATCAGACCAGCCTGACGCAGGACCAGCCTGTTACCCTGCGCTGGGACAATGGGCAGGGACAGGTGTTCGAACTCGTGGTCGCGATTGACCAGAACTACATGTTCTCCGTCACGCAGAAGGTCCACAATCAGGCGGCAGGGCCTGTGTCGCTATATCCCTATTCGCGTGTCGATCGTGCCTATACCCCGGTGGAGACCGGCGGATACCTGGTGCATGAAGGCCCGATTTCCGTCATTGACGGACGTCTGGACGAAAGCTCCTATAAATCGGTGCGTAATGGCACGATACCGCCGGGCAATACGTCGTGGAACAAGCCGGGTACAGGCGGCTGGAGCGGGATTACCGACAAATACTGGCTGACCGCCGTCATTCCGCAGCAGGATTCGTTAGTGACCGGCAGCTATGGCTATGTGCCGGAAGCCGGGCATGAAGGTGTCTATCAGGTCGGCTTTACCGCCCGGACGCCCGAAGTCATTGCGCCGGGTGGCGATGGTGTGACCGAAACCCATGTCTTTGCCGGTGCCAAGGAAGTGCCGCTGCTGGAGAAGTATGAAGCCAGCCTGCATATTCCGTCCTTCTGGAAGGCCGTGGATTTTGGCTGGTTCGCGTTCCTGACGCATCCGATCTTCACTGTGCTGGATTGGTTGAATACGCTGCTGGGCAATTTCGGCCTTGCGCTGATGGCCTTTACGCTGGTGGTCAAGGGACTGTTCTTCCCGCTGGCGACCAAGCAGTTCCGGTCGATGGGCAAGATGCGCCAGCTCCAGCCCAAGATCAAAGCCCTGCGGGAGCGGTATAAAGACGACCAGATGGCGCTTAATCAGCATATGATTGCGCTGTATAAGGAAGAAAAGGTCAATCCCGCCAGCGGCTGCCTGCCGATGCTGTTGCAGATCCCGGTGTTCTGGTGCCTGTACAAGGTGCTGTTTGTCACGATCGAGATGCGGCATGCCCCGTTCTTTGGCTGGATCCATGACCTTTCTGCGGCGGACCCGACCAATATCTTCACCCTGTTCGGGCTGATCCCATGGGATCCGACGCATATATCCACCTTCTTCCAGCTTGGGCTGTGGCCGATTGCCTTTGGCCTGACCATGTTCGCGCAACAGAAGATCAATCCCGCACCCGCGGCTGATCCGGCGCAGCAGAAGATGTTCCAACTGATGCCGATCCTGTTCACCTTCTTCATGGCGCGGCAGCCATCGGGGCTTGTGATCTATTACTGCTGGAACAACCTGCTGACGATGGCGCAGCAGGCCGTGATCCAGCGTCGTGTGAATGCAGAGGCCAAGGCCCCTGTGGTGATCCGGCCGGAGAAGGAGAAGCCTTCGCTGTTCGCAAAGCTTCTGCAGTCGATCCTTGAGCGTCAGGCCAAGGCGGTGGACAGCGCGGGCAAGGCCAGCCCGGCCAAAGCCGGCAATGCGAAGACCGCGACCGCCAAGAGCCAGTCCGGTGGCAAGGGCCAGCAGATCGAGGGCACCGTGATCCGGGAGGTCCCGAATACGTCCGATGCAGGTGCCGATGCGCCCACAAAGGGACCGGGGCAGGACACGCCGCACGATGATGCCGACGTGCCGGGCCAGGGGGAAGACACGGCTGGCAGGGCCAAGGGCCGGCGCGGAAACAAAAACCATAACAGCAAGAAGCGCCGCGACGAGCAGAAGGCTGCCCGGCGTAATCCTTCGCCGAATGCATCCGGTGGGAATGACAAAAGCGGGGGCGATACAGGCGGCAATGGTTGATTTCACCCCCAAGACCCCCACCCCAGAGGAAATCGAGCGCGCCCGCGAGGCCGGGCGTCTGCTGTTCGCAGGCGAATGCCAGTTCGTGTTTGGTGCGCAAAAGCTTGGGCAACTGCCCGACCCGCTATTGCCGGAAATCGCGTTTGCCGGGCGTTCCAATGTTGGAAAGTCCAGTCTGGTCAATGCCCTGACGGGGCGGCGGACACTGGCCCGTGCCTCGTCAGAGCCGGGGCGGACCAAGCAGCTCAATTTCTTCGAACTTGCCGGGCGGCTGACGCTGGTGGACATGCCCGGTTATGGTTTTGCCAAGGCGGCGAAGGCGGTCAAGGAAGACTGGCAGGGGATGATGTTCTCGTTCCTGCGCGGGCGCCCGACCCTCAAGCGTGTTGTGCTGCTGCTGGATTCGCGGGTGGAGATCAAGGAAAGTGACCGCGAGATCATGAAGCTGCTGGATCGTGCGGCGGTCACGTTCCAGATCGTGCTGACCAAGTGCGACATTCCCAAGCCCTCCGTACTGGCGGCGAAGCTGCGTGAGACGCGCGAAATCGCAGCCAGCCATGCCGCAGCCTATCCGCTTGTCCTTGTGACGAGCAGTGCGAATGGCGAGGGTATCGTGGAACTGCGCGCGGAACTTGCACAGCTTGCATACCCGCCCCCCGCGCGGGCATGAAGGGCTTGGCTGTGATAAGGGTCATGGCCACACAGTGTTTGATGGATTGAGGCACGATCGGATGACGTTAACAGGACCGGGCAGTCAGGATGCCCGCGAACGGGCAGATGTTCTGGCGCGGGCGTTGCCGTACCTGCGACGCTATGCCGGGGATACGCTTGTCGTGAAATATGGCGGCAGCGCGATGGTCGATACCTCGCTGTCGGACGCGTTCGGTCATGATGTCGCCCTGCTCAAGCAGGTGGGGATCAATCCGGTCATTGTCCATGGCGGTGGTCCGCAGATCAGCGCAATGCTCAAGCGGTTGCAGATTGAATCGACCTTCATCGACGGGCTGCGCGTGACCGACGCCGCGATGATCGACGTGATCGAAATGGTGCTGGCGGGCAAGGTGAACAAGCAGGTCGCCGGCCTGATCAACCGTGCCGGTGCGCTGGCGGTCGGGATTTCGGGCATGGATGGCGGGTTGATTTCCGCACGTCGCCTGGAACGTCGCGCGCGTGAAAACGGGGTGGAGACGGATCGCCTGCTCGATCTTGGCTTTGTGGGGGAACCCACACGCATCGACCCGCGTGTCATCTATGCCCTGTCCGGCTCTGGCCTGATACCCGTCATCGCCCCTGTGGGCAGTGGCGAGAACGGGGAGACCTATAACATCAACGCCGACACGGCCGCAGGCGCCATTGCGGGCGCGGTCAATGCCAGCCGCCTGCTGATGTTGACGGATGTGCCGGGTGTGCTTGATGAAAATGGCAACCTCATCCCCGAACTGACGGCAGAAGATGCGCGTCGCGGTATCGCCAGCGGCATGATTTCAGGCGGAATGATCCCGAAGGTCGAAACCTGCCTTGCCGCTGTGAAGGCCGGGGCAAAGGCTGCCGTGATCCTTGATGGTCGCGTGCCGCATGCCTGCCTGCTCGAACTGTTTACCGAAGCGGGACTGGGGACGCTGATACGCGGTGAATAAGGCGGCGGGCGTGCCGTCCTGATGGTGTGGGGGATGCGTTGACGGGGATGCGTTGACATGGGCGTCCATCCCCCGCATGGTCCGCGATCACCTCATTTCATGCCGTCGCCCCCAGATGAAACCGCGATGGCGATGTTGTCCGGAACAGGATTTGGAATTCATGACTGATACGACCCTCCAGAGCCAGATCGAGGCCCTGTGGGAACGGCGCGATACGCTGTCCCCGCGTTCCGGCGAGGCGGATCGCGCGCCCGTCGAGGCCGCGTTGTCCGAACTTGATGCCGGTCGCCTGCGGGTCGCGACACCGGGTGCTGAGGGGTGGGTGGTCAATGAATGGCTGAAGAAGGCGGTCCTGCTGTCTTTCCGCCTTAATGACAATCGCCTTGCCCCCAATGGCTGTGCCGGTGCGCCTGCCTTCGACAAGGTACCGCTGAAGTTCGCGGGCTGGGACGAGGGGGCCTTCACGCAGGCCGGGTTCCGCGCCGTGCCGGGTGCGATCGTGCGTCGTTCGGCCTTTGTCGCGCCGGGCGTGGTCCTGATGCCCAGCTTCGTCAACGCAGGCGCCTATGTAGACAGCGGCACGATGGTCGATACGTGGGTCACGATCGGCAGTTGCGCGCAGATTGGCAAGAACTGTCACATCAGCGGCGGCGTGGGGATCGGTGGCGTGCTGGAACCGTTGCAGGCCGCACCGGTCATCATCGAGGACGGCTGCTTCATCGGTGCGCGTTCCGAGGTGGCCGAAGGCGTGGTGGTCGAACGTGGCAGCGTGCTGTCGATGGGTGTCTTCCTTGGCGCCTCCACCAAGATCGTGGACCGCACGACGGGTGAGGTCTTCATGGGCCGTGTCCCGGCCTATTCCGTCGTGGTGCCCGGCACCCTGCCGCCGCGTCAGGCGACTTCGGCCGATGGAAAGCCGCTGCCGTCGCTTGATTGCGCCGTGATCGTCAAGCGGGTGGATGAACGCACCCGTTCGAAGACATCCATCAACGACCTGCTGCGCGGCTGAGGGCATGACCGGGGCACCCAGCGGCAGGGCAACCCAAGGGACGCAGGATCGTCATGGGGCGCAGGAGGATGTCGGGGGTGTCGTCACGCTTGCACGCGCACTGCTCCGCTGTCCGTCGGTTACGCCTGATGACGGGTGTGCGATCGATGTCCTGGCCACGGTATTGCGGGATATGGGCTTTGCGGTTACGTCGCTGCCGTTCGGGGAAGGGGATGCATATACCCCCAACCTGTTCGCCCGGTTGGGCACGGGGCATCCGCATGTCTGTTTCGCGGGGCATACCGATGTCGTCCCGGTGGGCGATGCGGCATGGCGTAGCGACCCGTTCGGTGCGCAGATTCATGATGGCCTTCTGTATGGGCGTGGCGCATGTGACATGAAGGGCGGGATCGCCGCCTTTGTCGCCGCCATACGCTGCTACCTTGCACGGCATGGTGGCACGATACCCGGTTCAGTCAGCCTGCTGATTACGGGGGACGAGGAAGGCCCCGCCACCAATGGCACCGTGCGTGTGCTGGAATGGATGGCGGCGAACGGACAGATCCCCGATTTCTGTCTGGTGGGGGAACCGACGAACCCGCAGCAGATGGGCGAGGTGATCAAGATCGGGCGTCGTGGCAGCCTGAACGCCACGATTACGGTCACGGGTGTACAGGGGCATGTCGCCTATCCCCACCGTGCGGACAATCCGGTTCACCGGCTGCTGGCGCTGCTGCATGAACTGACCGTGGCGCCGCTGGATACCGGCAGCGAATGGTTCGAGCCCTCCAGCCTCCAGGTCACGAGTGTCGATGTGGGCAATACCGCAACGAACGTCATTCCCGCGACGGCGTGTGCGCGGTTCAATATCCGTTTCAACGACCTTCATACGGGGGCGGACCTGTCGGGATGGATACGTACCGTGTGCGCGCGCCATGCGCCGGGGGCGGATGTGCAGATACGCATCAGTGGCGAATCGTTCCTGACGCAGCCGACAGCCGGTGTGGATGCCCTGCGTGATGCGGTGACGGCAGTGACAGGTCAGATGCCCCGTCTGGATACCGGGGGCGGCACGTCTGATGCCCGGTTCATCAGCCAATATTGCCCGGTTGCGGAATTCGGCCTGGTGGGGGTCAGCATGCACAAGGTGGACGAACATGTGCCGGTCGCGGACCTGACGCAACTGGCACGGATTTATGACAGGTTTGTGGAAAGGCTGATGGCCTGATGGCGGATGACGGCATGACCCCCAGGTCCGGGCCGACCGGGTTTGGCAATATCCTGCGCGGGATGCTGCTGCTGGGACGCGGGCGGGTCGCAGGGCTCGCATATTTTGGCAATACGCGTGATGCGGTCCTGACGGCGCTTGCACCACGTATTGCATTGTGGCTGGTGGGGGGGCTGTTGACGATGCTGCATGCCCCCGATGCCACGAGTGTCACGCGCTGGCTGTTTTCATTGTGCATGATCCTGTTGCCTGCGGTCCTGACCCATGCTCTGGCGCAACGTTGGCAACGCGGCGGGTTGTGGTACCGCTATATTGCGGCGGCATGGTGGACCGACTGGCTGTCACCGTTTGTCATGCTTGCGGTGGCGCTGCTGATTGCGCTTGGTTCCCCGGCATTGCTGGAGACGTTTTATGGGGGCCTGATTATCAATGGTGTCGGGTTTGCCTACAGCCTGTGGATGACCTGGTTCATCGCACGCATCGGGCTGGGACTGGGGGGGGGACGTGCGATGCTGCTCCTCGGCGCTGTCCTGCTCAGCCTGGCGGTGATGGCGGAAATCACGGCATTGCTGCCCCCGCATTATGTGCCCTGGCATGATTTCATGGCGCTTCCCGGTGCCACCTCCACCGCCAAACACTGATTAAGGTATAAGGTGACGCCCTTTGGGGAAATGCGTCGCCCAAAACTTTTTCATGCAGTCTGGGGGCTTACAGCGTGGCGTCAGTTATCTGCTCCCACTGGTCGTCACGTAAGCCATAGCGCCGCATCGATTGTTCTCCTCCAAAGCCGGAAAAACAGTCAGTACAGAGTGACAGAAAGTACAGCTCCTGGCTCAGAGACTGTTTTAAAAGTCAGGCGTGATAACCTACTGTAATGATAAAGGTTTTTGGTGAAGCTTTTTCCAAAAAGCTTCGAAAGACGCCGCCTTTTGGAAAAAAGGCGGCACCCAAAAACTTTTCTTGTTTTTTTATCAATGATTTGTTTTCAAACGGTCTCTCAGGGCTTAACTGACGACACGCCGTAGCCCTCTGGGGCCTTGTCATCGGGTGTGCGGCGTTATTTCGCGAACGGGTCTTCGGGGTAGGCCACGCCGGTCAGGTACAGCCCTTCCGCCGGGGCCGTCGGGCCACCGGCGCGGCGATCACACGCCGCCAGCGCCTGTCCCACCCGTTCGACCGACCAGCTTCCTTCGCCCACCATCTTGAGGGTTCCGGTCATGTTGCGCACCTGATGATGCAGGAAGGCGCGGGCTTCTGTCACAATGACGATCTCCTCCCCCTCCCGATGGATATCCAGCCTGTCGAGTGTGCGGACCGGGCTTTTCGCCTGACAGGCAGAGGCACGGAACGTGGTGAAATCATGCCGTCCAATCAGGAATTGCGCGGCCTGGCGCATCAGGTCCACATCCAGCGGCTGGCGTACGTGCCACACACGTCCTTCGTCCAGTGTGGGGCGGGCGCTGCGGTTGATGATGCGATAGCGGTAGGATCGCAGGATGGCGGAGAAACGGGCGCTCCAGTTCGGCAGGACGGGACGCGCGATCAGGATGGCCACACGGTGCGGCTTCATGTGGTAATTCAGTGCGTCGCGCACTGCGGTGCTGCTTAATGGAATGTCATCGGGGAAATCCAGGTGCGCGACCTGCCCGGTGGCATGTACGCCGGAATCGGTGCGTCCGGCGGTGATGCTGATGACGGGACGGCCACCGGTCAGGCGCGTGGCGGCTGCCTCCAGCACGCCCTGGACCGAGGTCAGGCCCGACGCCTGGCGTTGCCAGCCGACAAAGTCACGCCCGTCATATTCGATCCTGACCGCCCAGCGACGTATGTTTTTCGGTGCTTTGGCACGGGGGGGGACAAATCCGGGTGGCAGTCCCCCCCATGCGGGGGGTGTGGTTTCATCGTTCATGGCTGGGGCGGGTCGAAACGGGTGCCTGCAGGCACAGCCTGTCCACGCAGGAAGGCGTCGGCCTCCATCATGCCGCGTCCGGGGCGTTGCAGGCGTGTGATCCGCAAGGTCGTGCCATTCCCGCAGGCAACCAGCAGGCGGTCGTCCACGATCGTGCCCGGTGCCGCTGTGGTGGGGGTGGGGTCCATCGCAACGGCCCCGACCTTGATCGTCTCCCCCGCCAGCAGGGTGAAGGTACCGGGCCATGGCGTCATGGCGCGCACCTGCCGGTCCAGCATATCCGCAGGCCTGTCCCACCGCAGGCGCCCGTCCTCGCGCGTCAGGCGCGCGGCATAGGTCACGCCCTCTTCCGGCTGCGGACGGGGGGGCGGGATAGTACGCAGGGTCTCGACCACAAGGCGTGCGCCCATGGCGGCAAGGTCGTCATGCAGGCTGGTTGCCGTGGTGCGCGGGGTAAGGGCGACGCGGCCTTCACACAGCATCGCACCGGTATCCAGCCCCGCATCCATCTGCATGATGGTCACGCCACTTTCACGGTCTCCCGCCAGGATCGCCGCCTGTATCGGGGCCGCCCCGCGCCAGCGTGGCAGCAGGCTGGCATGGATGTTGAGGCATCCATGCACGGGCGCATCAAGCATGGCGACCGGCAGGATCAGCCCATAGGCCGCGACCACTGCCGCATCGAGTCGCAGTGCGGCGAAATGATCGTGTTCCGCCGTATCGCGACGCAGCGACAGGGGCGTGCGCACTTCGATCCCCAACTCCTGCGCCGCGACATGCACGGGCGACGGACGTTCCTTCTTGCCCCGGCCGGCGGGGCGGGGGGGCTGTGTATAGACCACGACAATTTCATGTCCGGCGGCGTGCAGGGCCTGCAGGGCCGGTACGGCAAAGTCGGGGGTTCCCATGAAGGCAAGGCGCATGATGTCGTTCCATCGGGGGAAAGCGCGCCGGGTGATGCCGCGGGGGCAGGCCCATGGGCGCGGGAAGGTCGCACGGCGGGCGCGCCACGCGCCACGTCACCGGGCGTGTGGCCGTCGCAGGGGCAAGTCGCAGGGGCAATCAGTGCCTGAGCCGCTGTTCCTTGGCCAGGCGGCGCATGATCATGTTGCGTTTGAGCGCGGAGAGGTGATCGACGAACAGGATTCCCTCCAGATGGTCGATCTCGTGCTGGATGCAGGTGGCAAGCAGGCCGTCCACCTCGATCTCGTGGCGTTTGCCCTCCAGATCCTGATACCGCACGCGCACGCTTTCGGGGCGGGCCACTTCGGCATACTGGTTGGGAAGCGACAGGCACCCCTCTTCGCGCACGGACATGGTTTCGGTTTCGGCGATGATGTCGGGATTAATCAGCACCATCGGGTTGCGTGCCTCGTCCTTGTCGGCAACATCCACAAGGGCAAAGCGCAGGCCAAGGCCAACCTGCGGCGCGGCAAGGCCGATGCCGGGGGCCTTGTACATCGCGGCGAACATGCGCGGTATGGCTTCGCGCAGTTGTGCGGTGTCCTCAGGACGGACAAGGCGCGTTTTCTGACGGAGGATCGCCTGCGGGGCGACAAGGATCGGCATCGGCGTGGCCGCTGCAATGACATCTTGATCTATCATGTTCGCGATTTAGCGATCCTGCGCCCCGGATGCCAGAGGTTCCATGCGCCATGGGGCGTGTTTTTACCATGTATGCCCATTTTCATGCCCGTGCTTTTGTTCCCGGCTGTGGCGCCCGGAGGACAGTTCCCTTGCACGCCGGCGCGGATGTCCCATATCGTGGGACAGGGTGGATGCCGTGACGGGTCCATCCCTTGTTATCGTCTCGCTCTGGAATTGAGGAGGCCTGAGTGTCGGGAAGAGTGTTCGGATCCCCCATGTTTCTTGGTTTTGATCATCTGGAACAGATGCTGGAACGTGCATCCAAGAATGCGTCGGACGGGTATCCGCCATACAACATAGAACAGGTCAGCCCCACGACCCTGCGTATTACGCTGGCGGTGGCGGGGTTCATGATGGATGATCTGCATATCACCCAGGAAGACAACCAGCTGGTGATCCGCGGACGCCAGGGGGATGACGGGCAGGGGCGCGTGTTCCTGCACCGTGGCATTGCCGCACGGCAGTTCCAGAAGGCCTTTGTCATGGCCGAGGGGATCGAGATCGGCGGCGCATGGATGGATAATGGCCTGTTGCACATAGAACTGCACCGGCCCCAACCCGAAGTGCGGGTGCGCAAGATCGAGATCGCGAAAGGTCCGTCAATCCGTGATCGCGGTGCGCCGGTCGTTGATGTCCCCGGCATGCGCAAGCAGCATGTCGTGCGGGTGATTGATGATGAATGAGGGGGGAAGGCCGTCCACCCATGTTATCATGTAAATGCGAATGGCGTCCCCAGGGGCGTTTTCGCGGCTGCTGGAGGGCATGCAATTGAGGACAACACTCCGTAACGGTCGGATCGTGCCATGCGAAACGGGCAACAGCCTGCCGATGGATGTGCATACGCTGAGCGATAGCCAGATGCGTGCGCTGGGAATGGAATATGTGGCGTACATAAAGGAAGTCGTCGTGGATGGGGAGGAAGCGTTCGCCATCCATGCCGCGGACGGTACGCCCATGGCCCTGACGCCGGATCGCGACATGGCGATTACCGCCGTGCTGGAACATGAAATGGTGCCCGCACTGGTTCACTGAACCTGTCGCCCGCATCGCCTGATGGCCGCCCCGTTTTTCGATGGGGCGGCCTTTTTCATTGGCTATGCGCGGCCCGAAGGGTCAAGCCAGCCGATATTGCCGTCGTCGCGGCGGTAAATGATATTGATCTCGTCGCTGCTGCTATTGCGGAACATCATCAGTTTCACATCCGCAAGGTCGAGTCGCATGACCGCTTCACTGACACTCAGCGTTGCGATGTCGGTCGGGCGCTCGGCGATGATGGTGGCATACGGACCTGCCCCACCCAACGCAGGGTCCGTATCCTCGTCCATGCCATCGGTGGAGGCCGCCTGACGCCCATCCTCACGCGCGGGGATGTCACCCCCCGGACGCAGGACATAGCTGCGCCCCATTTCCGTCGGGACGGTGCGCGACCGCAGGTGCCCGTGGTTGGTTGCCTTGCGGTGATAGCGGCGCAGGCGCTTGGCGATATGTTCGGCGGCGTCATCAAACGCGCCATGGGCGTCCGCGGCCTCGCCCTCGCCACGCAGTGTCAGTCCACGCGATGCATGGAGGTTGATGTCGCAGGTAAAGAATGAACGCGCACGGCTGAAGGTGACGCGGGCTTCCATCGCCTGTCCAAAGTATTTTTCCGAAATGCGGTCCAGATGATCGGTTACGCGGTATTTCAGGGCGTCAGACAGGTCGATCTGCTTGCCAGCAACGCTGATGTGCATAAGGGACCACTCCTTGTTATTGCCAAGGAAGCCACGTGCAGAGACGGAAACAGGCGATGGGCCATTATCGTATCAGGTCTGGAAATCCCCGCTCCGTATGCACGGCCTGCCCTGGCGTCAGGTTCACTCTGTTGCACCAGTTCCGACCCTCGCTGTGGTGAAGGCCGGAAACTCCATTGGACATATTTGGGGTGGCGCTGTCCATTCCTTCTTTGCATGCAAGGCGGCATGTTTTTCGATGCAACCTGTGTCCTGTGGTCAGATGGCTGGAATCAGAGGGTAAATTTTTCCCCAAGATAAACACGGCGGACGTCCTCGTTGGCGACGATTTCCTCTGGCCTGCCCTCGGTCAGGACCTGTCCGCTATGCATGATATAGGCACGGTCGATTACTTCGAGTGTCTCGCGCACGTTATGGTCGGTAATCAGCACGCCGATGCCCCGATCCTTGAGATGGGCGACAAGGTCGCGGATCTCGCCCACTGCGATGGGGTCGATCCCCGCAAGCGGTTCGTCAAGGAGGATGTAATGCGGCTGGCTGGCGAGTGCGCGCGCGATCTCCAGACGTCGGCGTTCCCCGCCCGACAGCGCAAGCGAGGGAGAGTGGCGCAGTCGTGTGATCCCGAATTCACCAAGCAGCCCGTCCAGCATCGTCTGCCGCCGGTCCGCGTCGGGTTCGACGATTTCCAGCGCGGCCATGATGTTCTGTTCCACATTCAGGCCGCGAAAAATGCTCGATTCCTGCGGCAGGTAGCCAATTCCCATGCGTGCGCGGCGATACATCGGAAGCTGCGTGATATCCGCGCCATCAAGTGTGATGGTGCCGATATCGGGACGCACCAGCCCCACAATCATGTAAAAGCTGGTGGTCTTGCCCGCGCCATTGGGGCCGAGCAGGCCCACCGCCTCGCCCCGCTGCACCTGAAGCGAGACGTCACGCACGACCGAACGCTTGCGATAGCTCTTGCCGATGCCACTGGCGATCAGGCCCCCGCCCGGTATCGTGTCGGGTGCGCCGGATGCGCCGGGGGCCGGGACTGGGGTGGCTGATGCGGACAGGGCAGCGTCGGACATATTCATTTCGTGGTTCCCTTGTTGCCGGTTCCGGCCTGGTTGGGCACGACAAGCCCGCTGACGCGCGATCCCGGCGTGTCCGTCAGGGTGGCGATACCCGTGCGCATGTTCACGATCGCGGCGGCGCCGCTGATCTGGTTCAACCCGCGAGAGATGTGGACATTGCCCACGATCCGCGCGATTGCGCTGTCGGGGACATAAACGCCCCGATCGCCGGTGACGGCCTCGCTTTGTGTGCGGATCAGGATATGGCCAAAGGCATCAACACGGTCGATTGCGCCCGCGCCGCCTGCGTCATGGCCGGCCTGCGTGTGCGGTGGGCGGGCCGTCTTTGGCCGGTCATAGCCCACCAGAATATCGGCGCGCATCTGCCTGCCGTCATTGGTGGTCAATGTGGCGTCGCCCCGGCTGACGGACATATGGTCGCGTGAATGGTATTCCACCGTGTCACGCGCCGTCAGGATATCCTGCGGGGTGGTCATCTTCATGTTCTTGCCGGTCATGACCAGTACGGCCTGGTCCATGTCATACACCGCCCTGTCGCCCCATGCCTGGTCGGTGTTGGTAAAGATATGGACATGTCCCACCGCTTCAAGGCGATAGACCTCGCTCCCGCCATTGCCGGGGGCGGAGTCGCCGGGGGCAGGGCCATTGTCATGACCCATGGCAGGGGATGCAGGCCGGTCAGGGGGCGGCAGATCCTCTGGCAGCGTATCGGAATGGGTCACAAGGCTGGTATCGACATCAGGGTCGCCACCCGCCGCCTTGGGTGTTCCTGATGTCGCGGGTGTCACTGCCGGGGGCGTGGTGACAGGTGCGCCGCCCGGCTGCGTGGCAGGTGCGGGAACGGCTGATGGGCTGTTCACGGGGGGGGCAGCGGAAACCGCCGTCGCCTGCCGGGGCTGCGCCGGGGCAGGGGCCTTGCCCGGTGATGTCGGAGGCGCCCTGTCTGCCGGGTGCGTCGCCCGGATTGAGGCATCGGGGGGCGGGGCATCGGTGGCAGGGTCCTGCACCGCAGAAGATGACGGGTCGGCCTGCTGCGTGATCGGGGGCGATGATTGCGGGGATGCCGCGGATATGGTGGCGGGGCTGGCCCCGGGTGGCGTGACCCCGGATGCATTTCCAGAGGCATTGGCATTCCCGGATGCATTCCCTGATACATGTCCGGGCGCAGTCGCCGATATGGGGGCGGGCGTGGGGGCCTGTGCCGTGTGCGCGCCGGGCATTTTCTTGCGATAATAGGCGATCAGGCGATCCGCGCGCACCGTGACATTGCCGCGCACGGCCTGTGCCCGGTCATAGGCCGTGACGGTCTGGGTATTCTGGTCCCAGTCGAACCCGCCCGCCGCCGTGATGCTGACCTGTCCGCCCTGCGACATATCCAGCCCCTGTGCAAGGGTCGGGGTGGTGCAGGCCGTGGCGAATGTCGCACCAGCAAGCAGCACGGAGGCAAGGGCATGCCCGCGCATCAGTGTTTTCCTCCGGCCGGTGACGTGACGGTGGTTTTGACGGTGGTTTTGATTGGGGGGGTGATGGGGGCTCTGGTGGAATCCTGTGTGCCGGGGCTGTCTGCCGGGCCGCCATGCGTGGTGTTGAGAAGCAGGCGCCCCGGGCCACGGAACTGCATGATGCCATCGCGGATCAGCAGCATCGCCCCTTGCGTGTCAAGGACGCCGAACGGGCCTTCGGAATGGATCCAGCTATCGGACACGATGACGCCGTGTTTCATGTCAATATCCGCAGTAGGGCTGTACATGGTGGTTCCGTCGCTACGATAAAGCATTACGTCCTGTGTCAGGTCCAGAAGCTGGCTATGCTGGATATAGACGCCATTGCGCGCCGTGACATAGACCCAGTTGTTCGGTCCCAGCAGGGTATCGGCCTGCGGGGTGGTCAGGTCGATGCGTTCGGGGGAGATCTGGCGCGCCTCACTTGCCGTCACCATGAAGGGATGGCCATGGTCGTCCACCCCGCGATAGGTGGCATTGAGCATGCTGCCACTCTTGACGCGTACATGCGACATCTGCGCCATCGTGCCACGATGCATGATGACCGCGCGTTCCACGGCGGGCCACGCCGCGATCGACCCCAACAGCACCAGCGCGGTCAGCGGCAGCGCCCATTTGGCCGAACGCATGATCGCACGTCGCCGTGCAAGGTCGTTTGCGTTGGGCAAAAGCCGCTGCCGGATGGAGCGGGTATCGAAAATGCTGCGCTGCCGGGCGATATCTTCCGCTGAACGGGCGTAATCCTCGCGCTGTATGCCGCCCCCGGACATGTCCCCGTCGCGCGCAGCCGTGTCATCGGACGGCCGTGCCGACAGATCGTGGGCTGGATCGTGGGGGGGGGCTTCGGGCGGCCTGTCGTTCATGCCACCCCGGCACGCAGCAGGTCATGGATATGCAGGATGCCGATCGGGTGGCGTTCAGCGTCCAGCACGAACAGGCTGGTGATCGGCCGTGGGCGGTCATTCATGATCCGCAGCGCATCCACCGCCAGTACATCGGGGCGGATCGTCTGCGGATTCGTGTTCATGATGTCTGCGGCGCGGGTGCCGTCAATGTCCTGTTCCAGCGCGCGGCGCAGGTCGCCATCGGTAATCAGCCCCACCAGCGTGCCGTCATCGCGGACCACACCCATGCAGCCAAAGGCCTTGTGCGTCATTTCCATGATGACCTGACGCAGCGGCAGATCGGCGGAGCCGAGCGGCATGCTCGGCCCGACATGCATCAGCGCGCGCACGTCACGCAACTGCGCCCCCAGGCGGCCGCCGGGATGGAAGATCCCGAAATCATCCGCGCCAAAGCCGCGCTGTGTCAGCAGTACGATCGCCAGTGCATCGCCCAGCGCGAGCTGCATGGTCGAACTGGTGGTGGGCGCCAGACCCATGGGGCAGGCCTCGGGCGTCTGGGGCAGGACCAGTGCGATGTCCGCCGCCCGCGCCAGGGTCGAATCGGCACGCGCGGTCATCGCGATCAGCAGCAGCCCGAACCGCCGCGCGTGCGAGACGATATCCGCCAGTTCCGATGTCTCCCCCGAATTGGACAGTGCAAGGATCGCATCCCCCGGCTGGAGCATGCCCAGGTCCCCGTGCGAGGCCTCGGCAGGGTGGACGAAAATCGACGGTGTCCCGGTGGAGGCCAGGGTGGACTGGATCTTGCGCCCGATATGCCCCGATTTGCCAATGCCCGTCACCACGACCCGCCGCGCGGGCATCGACAGGGCCTTTACCGTGCGGATGAACGCCAGCCCGAGGTCGGATGCCCCCACGCCCTCATGCGCCGGGCCAAGTGCCTGGCGCAGCGCATCCATCATGCGCGCCAGACCGTCGCACTCGGTCTGCAGGACCTTGCATGCCGATTCGATCATATCGGTCTGGTCCGTGCTGACGGAACCATGGTTCGGATGGGGCTGGAGGCTGTCGGTCATGCCTGTTGTTTTCTGTATTGCCGTCAATGGCGCCCCGCGCGCATCGGGGCTGGTGGGGGAATGGTGCGGGTTTCAGGCCGCCCGGTGGGCGAACAGGTCCGGGTCCTCGTAACCAAGGATGTCGAGCCGTGCGCGCGTGGGCATGAAGTCATAGCACGCCTGTGCCAGTTCGCGCCGCCCCTCACGCACCAGCAGCGCCTCCAGCCGTGCCCACAGCGCATGGAGGTACAGCACGTCCGATGCGGCATAGGTCATCTGTTCAGGGGTCAGGTCCGGTGCGCCCCAATCGGAACTCTGCTGCTGCTTGCTGAGTTCCACCCCAAGCAGTTCGCGGCACAGGTGGGCCAGCCCATGACGTTCGGTATAGGTACGCACAAGCTTTGACGCGATCTTGGTACAGATGCACGGCGCGACCGTGATACCGAAAGTATATTGCAAGATGGCAACGTCAAACCGCGCGAAATGCATCAGCTTCGTCACGGACGGGTCCGTCAGCACCGCGAGCATGTTCGGGAAATCCGCTGCCGTGGCCCCCGCCGGAACCTGTACCAGGTGGGCATGCCCGTCACCATCCGACAGTTGTACAAGGCACAGCCGGTCGCGGTGGGGATTGAGGCCCATCGTTTCCGTATCGACGGCAACCGCACCCGAAAAAACCACATCATGGGGCAGGTCGCCACGATGGAAATGGATGGTGTCGGGAACGGTGGTCTGTGGCATCGGGGGTCGTGCTCCGTAACGGTGTCTGTCCGTGGCATGCAGCGTGGAGCGGCAGGCGGTATTTCCGGCGGTGCGGGACAGCAAGGCCCGGACCCAGGGCACGCCGCGCCACCGTTGGCCTCCAGCCGGCATTATGCCGACAGGGTTAACATTGTCGCGGTTTACACGAAATTTGTATCGGGAACAGGGGGGATTGATGCGAACGTCCAACTATTTGGGACTTTGGACGGCCCATGGCCATCGGATTGCATCGGGAGGGAAATCCCTACCGGGTATGTCCCGGTAGGATTTATCCTGATTTTTCTTTGGAAAAATCCTGGTGCCCAGAAGAAGACTCGAACTTCCACGACCTTGCGGCCACAGGTACCTGAAACCTGCGCGTCTACCAATTCCGCCATCTGGGCTCAGAGGCTCCCCGTTGCCGGGGTGGTGTGAGGCGGTTTCTAGTCCGGGTTGTCGCGGTGGTCAACAGGGGTTTGCGTATTTTTTTGAATTTGATGGTGTTTTTTGAAACAGGGCGCGGAAAACCGCCCTTTTTCCCATGTGGGCATGGACCTGTGGGAATGACGTGCATGCGTGGCGACGCTGGCCCATGATGGTGGTTCCACCATCGCTGCATCGGGGGAATGGGCGTTCAGGTCAGGAAGGGGTGTCGGATGGATATTCGCAAGGTCGCAACGGTATTTGGCGGGACAGGCTTCGTGGGGCGGTATGTGGTCGCGCGGCTGGCGCGGGATGGCTATGTCGTGCGCGTCGCCTCCCGCCGTCCGGACCGGGCGGCGGGGATGCGCCTGTTTGGCGATGTGGGGCAGGTCGTCCCGCTCTATGCTTCCGTGCTTGAGGAACGTTCCAGCGTTGCTGCAATCGAAGGCAGCGACCTTGTCGTCAATCTTGTCGGGATACTGGCGCCTGGGCGGCATGCCGGTTTCACGGCAGTGCATGTTGATGCGGCCGCCCGTGTGGCGCGGCTGTGTGCATCGGCCGGTGTGGGGGCGCTTGTGCATATGTCGGCCATCGGCGCGGACCCCGATGGCATCTCTGACTATGGCCGCAGCAAGGGGCAGGGCGAGGTCGAGGTGCAGCGCCATATGGCGGAGGCGGTGATCGTGCGCCCGTCCATCATTTTCGGGGCGGAGGATCATTTTACCAACATGTTCGCCGCCATGGCGCGCTACCTGCCTGTCATGCCGGTCTATGGCGGGATGACGCGATTCCAGCCCGTCCATGTGGCAGACGTGGCAGAGGCGATCCGCCGCATCGCGCGTGGCCTCGGCCGGGGTGCGGGCGTGGTGGAGGGAAGTTCCGCAGAAGATATTTTTGCAGGGAGTATTTTCGAACTTGGTGGCCCGCGTGTGTGGCGCATGCAGGACATGGTGCGCTGGATCATGCGCGCGGCAGGGCATCCCCGTCGTGTCTTCGCCGTGCCGCCCTGGCTGGCGCGGATACAGGCCTCATGCCTTGAACACCTGCCGGGCAGGATGCTGACACGCGATCAGTTGTCCATGCTCTATGTCGATAATGTGGTGGCGCCGGGGATGCGTGGCCTTGCGCATCTGGGGATTTCGCCGCTTTCGCTGGAAATTGCCGCACCACAATATCTTGCCCGTTTTCGTTCGGCCTGACCCTGGGGTGGCTTTTGTGGCCCATGCGGCGAGATTTTGCCGATTTTTCGCAAAAAGGTCAGTAATGCTGTCTTTTATTTGCGCCGTGGCTTGCGTAGGTGTGGCTCAACCCGGGCGCGCAGGGGTGCGCCCGCATGTTTTCAGACCCAAGGGGCAGGCCAATGGCAGAGCGCATGCTGAAATTCGTCTCCGTGGCGCAGGAGCAGCCTGAAAAGCGGCCTGCGGACTCACGGCGTAAGGATTTCAATGAAATCTATGACGAACTGCCGCGCCAGCAGGCCGAAACACAGGCGTCACGCTGTTCACAGTGTGGGGTGCCGTTTTGTTCCGTACACTGTCCCCTGGGCAATAATATTCCCGACTGGCTGATGATGACGGCGGCCGGACGGCTGGAGGAAGCCTATGAAGTTTCCTCCGCCACCAACAACTTCCCCGAGATCTGTGGCCGCATCTGCCCGCAGGACCGCCTGTGCGAAGGTAACTGCGTGATCGAGCCGGGATTCGAAAGTGTTACCATCGGCGCGGTGGAACGCTTCATCACCGATACCGCGTTCGAACAGGGATGGGTCCAGCCCGTGCGTCCCGTGACCGAACGCACGCAGACGGTGGGCATTGTCGGGGCCGGTCCGGGTGGCCTGGCCGCGGCCGTGCAACTGCGTGAACTCGGCTTTCAGGTCCATGTCTATGACCGTTACGACCGTATCGGCGGGCTGATGATGTATGGCATCCCCGGTTTCAAGCTGGAGAAGGACATTGTCCTGCGCCGCCATCGCCTGCTTGAGGATTCTGGCGTCACCTTCCACCTTGGCGTGGGCATTGGCGATGTGGACGGGGATGGCACGATCGCATTTTCCACCCTGCGTGACCGCCATGACGCGGTGCTGATCGCCACGGGCGTGTACAAGTCGCGTGATATCGGTGGCCCCGGCGCGGGGCTTGGCGGGATCGTGCGCGCGCTTGATTACCTCACGGCGTCGAACCGTGTCTCCCTTGGTGACAGCGTGGCGGATTATGACAGTGGTGCGCTGAACGCCGCGGGCAAATCGGTGGTTGTGATCGGGGGTGGCGACACGGCGATGGATTGCGTGCGCACCGCCATCCGCCAGGGCGCGCGTTCGGTCAAATGCCTGTATCGCCGCGATCGCGCCAATATGCCCGGCTCCGTGCGGGAGGTGAAGAACGCGGAGGAAGAAGGGGTGGAGTTCGTCTGGCTCGCAGGGCCGGAGGCCTTCCTTGGCGATGCGCATGTGACCGGCGTGCGCGCCGTGCGCATGAAGCTTGGCCTGCCCGATGCCAGCGGCCGACAGTCGGTGGAACCGGTGGAAGGCAGCGCCTTTACGCTGGAGGCCGATCTTGTGGTCAAGGCGCTTGGCTTTGACCCCGAACCGCTGCCGACCCTGTGGGGGCAGCCCGACCTTGAGGTTTCGCGCTGGGGCACACTGATGGTGGACCGCCACAGCTTTATGACCAGCCTGCCCGGCGTGTTCGCCGCCGGTGATATCGTGCGCGGGGCCAGCCTTGTGGTGTGGGCCATCCGCGATGGACGCGACGCGGCGGCGCAGATGCACCGCTGGCTTGAGACCGCAGCGGCCGTGCGCGCCGAAGCGGCGGAGTGATGACAATGGACCAGCACACAGCACAGAACACGGCCCAGACCGAGGATTTCGTGCGCGAATGGCGCGACAATGCCGAGGCGATTTCCGGCCTGTATGACCCGGCGCAGGAACATGATGCCTGTGGTGTCGGCATGGTTGCCGCCCTTGATGGCAAGCCGCGGCGCGACGTGGTGGAGGCCGGGATCGCGGCGCTTAAGGCGGTGTGGCACCGTGGCGCGGTCGATGCCGATGGCAAGACCGGCGACGGGGCGGGTATCCATGTGGAAATTCCGCAGGATTTCTTTGCCGATGCCATCCATATCGGTGGCGACGCCAGCGTGGACAGCCAGATCGCGGTGGGCATGATCTTCCTGCCCAAGACGGACATCGCGGCCCAGGAACGCTGCCGCCAGATCATCGAGAGCGAGATCCTTGCCTTCGGATATGCGATCTATGGCTGGCGCCAGGTGCCGATCAATACCGATTGCATCGGGGACAAGGCGAACGCCACCCGCCCCGAAATCGAACAGATCCTGATCCGCAACACGCCCGGCACGCAGGAGGATGCGTTCGAGCGTGACCTGTATGTCATCCGTCGCCGGATCGAAAAAAGCGCAATCGCCAATCAGGTGGACCTGTATGTGTGTTCCCTGTCGTGCCGGTCGCTGATCTACAAGGGCATGTTCCTTGCCGAGCACCTGACGGAGTTCTATCCCGACCTGCTCGACCCGCGTTTCGTCAGCCGCTTTGCGATCTATCACCAGCGTTATTCCACCAATACCTTCCCGACATGGAAGCTGGCGCAGCCGTTCCGCCGCCTGGCCCATAATGGGGAGATCAATACGATTTCCGGCAACGTCAACTGGATGAAAAGCCACGAGACGCGGTTGGCCGATCCTGTGCTTGACCCGTATATGGACGATCTCAAGCCCGTGGTGCAGGCGCAGGGGTCGGATACGGCGTGCCTTGATAACGTCTTTGAACTGCTGACCTTTGCCGGGCGCGATGCGCCGATGGCGCGCTGCCTGATGGTGCCTGCCAGCGTTGGCGGCAATTCAGCCATGCCGCAGCGGCACAAGGACATGTATTCCTACTGCAATGCGGTGATGGAGCCGTGGGACGGGCCGGCGGCGCTGTGTGCGACCGACGGGCGGTGGATGCTCGCCGGGCTTGACCGCAGTGGCCTGCGCCCCCTTCGCTATACCGTCACGTCAGGTGGTCTGCTGATCGTGGGGTCCGAAACCGGGATGGTCAAGGTGCCCGAGGCCGACATCGTCAGCCGTGGCCGCCTTGGGCCGGGGCAGTCGCTGGCCCTCGACCTTAAGGAAGCGAAGCTTTACAATAACGACCAACTGCTCGACCTGCTGTCCGCACGGCAGGATTTTGCCGGGTGGGTAAAGCGCACGCGCGACATTTCGTGCCTTGTGCGCACCAATAGCGGGGAAATCAGCCTCTATCAGGGCGAAAACCTGCGCCGTCGCCAGCTTGCGGTCGGCACCACACTTGAAGAGCTGGAGGTGATCCTCCAGCCGATGGTTGAAAACGCGGGCGAGGCCATCGGCTCGATGGGCGATGACACGCCACTTGCGGTGCTGTCCACGCGCTATCGCGGGTTGGCACATTATTTCCGCCAGGCCTTCAGCCAGGTCACGAACCCGCCCATCGACAGCCTGCGTGAAACGCGGGTGATGAGCCTTGCGACGCGCCTGGGCAACCTTGGCAACATTCTTGAGGAAAGCGAGACGCAGTGCGACCTGCTCCAGCTTCCCAGTCCGGTCCTGACCACGGGTGAGTTCAAGGCGCTGCGGGAGTTCTGTGGCGAAAATGCCTGCGTCATCGACTGCACCTTTCCCGCGGCCGATGGGGAATCCGGCCTGCGTGAGGCCATCGCACGCATCCGCACGGAGGCCGAGGACCATGTCCGCCGTGGCTGCACCCATGTGTTCCTGACGGACGAACACCAGTCGGCCGAACGCGCCTATATCCCCATGATCCTTGCGACGGCGGCGGTGCATACGCACCTTGTGCGGCAGTCGCTGCGGACGTTCACCTCCCTTAACGTGCGTTCGGCGGGGGCGCTGGATGTCCATGCCATCGCGGTGACGATCGGGGTGGGGGCAACCACCGTCAATCCCTATCTGGCGCAGGAAAGCATCGCCGACCGCCACCGGCGCGGCCTGTTTGGCGACCTGTCCTTTGGGGACGCGGTGGAGCGTTACCGCAAGGCCGTCAATAAGGGCCTGCTGAAAATCATGTCCAAGATGGGCATTTCCGTCGTCTCTGCCTATCGCGGCGGTTATAATTTCGAGGCGATCGGGCTGTCACGCGCGCTGACGGCGGAATTCTTCCCCGGCATGCCCTCGCGCATCTCGGGCATTGGCCTGCTGGGCATTGCCCGCAATGTGCTGAGTTTCCATGAAAAGGCATGGGATCGCCAGATCGAATCCCTGCCGGTTGGTGGCCGCTACAAGCTGCGTCGCACTGGCGAGGTACATGCCTTTGACGGCACGTTGATCCACATGCTGCAAACGGCGGTGGCAACCGACAGCTTCACCATCTATCAGCGTTATGCCGATGCGGTGCGTCGCCAGCCGCCGGTTGCGCTGCGTGATCTGCTGGATTTCCGTGGGGGGCGTACGCCCATCGCGGTGGAATCGGTCGAAAGCATCACCGAACTGCGCAAGCGCCTGATCGCGCCGGGTATCTCGCTTGGCGCACTCAGCCCCGAAGCGCACGAAACCCTGTCGATCGCGATGAACCGCATCGGCGCGAAATCGGATTCGGGTGAAGGCGGCGAAGACCCCGCCCGTGCAAAACCGCGCGCCAATGGGGACAATGCGTCCTCCGCGATCAAGCAGATCGCCTCGGGTCGTTTTGGTGTGACCGCGCAGTACCTCAATGACTGCCGCGAAATCGAGATCAAGATGGCGCAGGGCGCGAAACCGGGCGAGGGCGGGCAGCTTCCCGGCTTCAAGGTGACGGGCCTGATCGCGAAGCTGCGTCATGCGACGCCGGGGGTGACGCTGATTTCCCCCCCGCCGCACCATGACATCTATTCCATCGAGGATCTGGCGCAGCTCATATACGACCTCAAGCAGATCAACCCCGAGGCCACGGTGACTGTGAAGCTGGTCGCGCGTTCTGGCATCGGCACGATTGCCGCCGGCGTGGCAAAGGCGAAGGCGGATGCGATCCTGATTTCAGGCCATTCCGGCGGCACGGGCGCCAGCCCGCAATCTTCGGTCAAATATGCCGGCATGCCCTGGGAACTGGGCCTTGCGGAGGCGCATCAGGTGCTGATGCTCAACCGCCTGCGTCACCGGGTAAAGCTGCGCACCGATGGCGGGCTGAAGACCGGGCGTGACGTGGTGATCGCGGCCATGCTGGGGGCGGAGGAATTCGGCATCGGCACCGCAAGCCTTGTCGCCATGGGCTGCATCATGGTGCGCCAGTGCCATTCCAACACCTGTCCCGTGGGCGTGTGTACGCAAGACGATGATCTGCGCAAGAAGTTCGAAGGCACACCGGAGAAGGTCATCAACCTGTTCTCCTTCATTGCCGAGGACGTGCGCAACATCCTTGCCTCGCTGGGCTTTGCGACGCTGAATGAGGTGATCGGCCGCACTGACCTGCTGCATCAGGTGCTGCGTGGCGCGGATTATCTTGATGATCTTGACCTTAATTCCCTGCTTGCGCAGGCGGATCCAGGGCCGCATGCGCGTTATTGCACGCGTGAAGGGCGCAACGAGGTGCCCGAGACGCTGGATGCGCAGATGATTGCGGATGCCCGCCCCCTGTTTGACCATGGGGAGAAGATGCAGCTGCAGTACAACGTGCAGAACACCCATCGTGCGATCGGCACACGCATTTCCTCGTTGATCGTGCGGCAGTTCGGTATGGACAAGCTGGTGCCCGGCCACCTGACGGTGCGCCTGCGTGGTTCGGCGGGGCAGTCGCTGGGGGCGTTCGCGGTGCAGGGCCTGAAGCTTGAGGTGCTGGGTGATGCCAACGATTATGTTGGCAAGGGCCTGTCGGGGGCGACGATCATCGTGCGGCAGTCACCTTCGTCGAACCTTGTGTCCAACGAAAACGCCATTATCGGCAATACCGTGCTGTATGGCGCCACGGCGGGTGCGCTATATGCGGCGGGACAGGCGGGCGAACGCTTTGCCGTGCGTAATTCCGGTGCGATCGGCGTGGTGGAGGGCTGTGGCTCCAACGGGTGTGAATACATGACCGGTGGCCTCGTGGTGATCCTGGGCGAGATCGGGGACAATTTCGGCGCGGGCTTTACCGGCGGCATGGCCTTTATCTATGACGCAAGCGGCACGTTCGAGGAACGGGTGAACCCCGATACCCTGACATGGACGCGGGTGAATGACCCGAAATGGGAAGCCACCCTGCGTGAGCAGGTGGAAACCCATGCACGTGAAACCAGCAGCCGCTATGCCGAACTTCTGTTGCATAACTGGGACAAGGTTCTGCCGCGTTTTTGGCATGTCGTACCGCGCGAATATGCCAAGGTGATTGGCTTTGCCCCTGCCGAACTGCCGCGCAGCGCCTGATACGCGCGTTACGCGACATTGGGAAACATGATGACAGGGCCGGGGATTTTCTTCCCGGCCCTGTCTGCTTTTGCGGCCTGCTTTTGCGACCTGTTTTCGCGGAATGTGGCATCAGGGGGTCGCACTGGCGGGGCAGAGGGACTAGATTCCCCGGTAATGGAACTCAGGGTCTGCGTGACGGTGTTGCGCGGGCCTGTTGCGATGACGGGTAATGGTCCGATGTCCGATCTGTATTTTCCCCATGCCTTCCCGCGCGGCGTGCGTGTGTCCTCCCCCGCCGAAGGGGGCGGGAGTGTCGCGTCCCCACATGACGGGGCCCTGCCGCGATGGGACCTGCGCGACCTGTATGACAGCCCCGAATCGCCACGTCTGCAGACGGACCTTGAACAGGCGGAAGAAGACGCCCGCGCATTCGCCGATGCGTGGCGTGGGCGTCTGGCGCAGGCTGACGGCGCGGCGGTGGCGTCGGCCATCGTTGAATATCAGCGGATTGACGAGGTGCTGGGCCGGGCCGCGTCCTATGCGCAGTTGCTGTTCGCCGCCAATTCTGCGGATGCGAAGATCGCGCGCTTCAGCCAGTCGGTGAATGAACGGCTGACGGCCATTTCCACGCACCTGCTGTTCTTTACGCTGGAAATGAACCGCATCCCCGATGATGTGATGGCGCGGCAGATGGCCGATCCCGCGCTGGCGCACTGGGCGCCGTTCATCCGCGACCTGCGCGTGTTCCGCCCGTATCAGCTCTCCGACGAGGTTGAATCCGTCCTGCATGAGAAATCCGTCACCGGGGCCGCCGCGTGGAACCGTCTGTTTGACGAGACGATGGCCAGCCTGCGTGTGCCGCTGGCTGGGGAGGAACTGACCCTTGGCGCGGCGCTTGATCGCATGTCCTCGCCCGATCGCATGGCGCGTGCGGATGCGGCCAGGGCGGTGGGGGCGACGTTGCAGGAACGTATCCGCCTGTTTTCGCTGGTGACGAACACGCTGGCGAAGGACAAGGCCATTACCGATACGCTGCGCCATTATCCGCGCCCGACCTCGGCGCGTAACTGTGCGAACATGGTGGAGGACGGTGTCGTCGATGCGCTGGTACAGGCCGTGACTGCGTCCTATCCACGCCTGTCGCACCGCTATTATGCGCTCAAGGCGAAATGGCTGGGGTTGGAAAAGCTTCAGTACTGGGATCGTAACGCCCCGCTGACGACGCAGGATGAACCGCTGATCCCATGGGCGGATGCGACCGCGCAGGTGCTTGGCGCGTATGAGGGGTTCGACCCGCGCATGGGGGAAATCGGCCGCCGGTTCTTTGACAATGCATGGATCGACGCGCCGCCGGTGCCGGGCAAGGCATCCGGCGCGTTCGCGCACCCGACCGTGCCGTCAGCGCATCCCTATCTCCTGCTGAATTATCGCGGGCGCACGCGTGATGTGATGACGCTGGCGCATGAACTGGGTCATGGGGTGCATCAGGTGCTGGCTGGCGCGCAGGGATACCTGATGTCGGGCACGCCGCTGACGCTGGCGGAAACGGCCAGCGTGTTTGGCGAAATGCTGACCTTCCGCGCGCTGCTGGATGCGCAGGCCGATCCCGCGCGCCGTCGCCTGATGCTTGCGGCGAAGGTGGAGGACATGCTCAACACCGTCGTGCGCCAGGTTGCGTTCTACCGCTTTGAAACGCTGGTGCATGAGGAGCGGCGCTCAGGCGAACTGCTGCCTGAACGCATTGGCGAAATCTGGCGCGAGACGCAGGCCGAAAGCCTTGGCCCGGCCTTTGAATTCGCGCCCGATTACGATGTTTACTGGACATATGTGCCGCATTTCATCCATTCGCCATTCTACGTCTATGCCTATGCGTTTGGTGACTGTCTTGTGAACGCGCTGTATGATGTCTTTCAGTCCGGGCATCCGGGTTTTCAGGACAAGTATCTGGATATGTTGCGCGCGGGCGGGACAAAACGGCATCGCGAATTGCTGGCGCCGTTCGGGCTGGATGCGGCGGACCCCGGTTTCTGGAACCGGGGGCTGGATGTGATCGCCGGATTTATTGATGAACTGGAGCGTATCTGACGTGGCGGAAGAACGGGATCTCGATAACAGCGGGCTGTTTGGCGAATTTCGCCGCATGGTCCGTACCTCCGGCACGATGGGGGGAATCGCGGCCCGGATTGCCGGGCACAAGATGGGCTTCCGCTCTGACAAGGTGATGCATGCGGGGGATCTGAAGACCGCGCTTGGCGGTCTGAAGGGGCCGCTGATGAAGGGCGCGCAGCTTTTGTCCACCATCCCCGGCGCCCTGCCGGAGGAATATGCAACCGAACTGGCGCAGTTGCAGGCCAATGCCCCGGCGATGGGGTGGAATTTCGTGCGCCGGCGTATGGCCAGTGAACTTGGCCCCAACTGGGAACGTAATTTCCGCACCTTCGGGCGCGAGGCGTCCGCCGCCGCCAGCCTGGGGCAGGTGCATCACGCGGTGCTGCCCGATGGTCGCGTCGTGGCGTGCAAGCTGCAATATCCTGACATGAAGGCCACGGTCGAATCCGACCTGCGGCAGTTCCGCATGGCGGTTGGCCTGTTTTATCGCATCGACAGCACCATCCAGCAGGATGACGTGCTGGAGGAGCTTGAGGCGCGGCTTTACGAAGAGCTTGATTACACGCGTGAGGCGGCGAACATGCGGCTGTATCGCCTCATGCTGGCGGGATCACCCGATGTGACGGTTCCCGCCCCGATCGAGCCATTATGCACCCAGCGGCTGCTGACGATGCAATGGGTGGACGGGCGCGGCATTCAAAAGGTGCTCGATACCAATCCCGACCAGGAACAGCGCAACATGATGGCGCGTTCGCTGTTTCATGCATGGTATATCCCACTCTATCGTTATGGTGTCATCCATGGCGATCCGCACATGGGCAATTTCACCGTGCGTGATGATTATGGCATCAACCTGCTGGATTTCGGGGCGATCCGCATCTTCCCGCCTTCTTTTGTGCAGGGGATCATCGACCTGTACCGTGCGCTGGAAACCAATGACGAGGAACTGGCCTATCATGCCTATCAGGGCTGGGGCTTTGCCAACATGTCGCGTGAGACGATGCGTGTACTCAATGAATGGGCACGCTTCATCTATGAACCGCTGATGCAGGACCGTGTCCGCGCCATTCAGGAGGATAACGACCCGCAATATGGTCGTGCCGTGGCGGAAAAGGTCTATGCCGGCCTGAAACGCACCGGCGGCGTGCGCCCGCCACGTCCGTTCGTGCTGGTGGACCGTTCGGCCATCGGGCTGGGCAGTGTGTTCCTGCGGCTTCGGGCGCGGCTGAACTGGTATCGCCTGTTCCAGGAAATGATCGAGGATTTCGACAGCGCGAAGCTGGCGCAGCGACAGGCCGCCGTCGTGGCCGAGGCGCGTGTGCCCCCGCCGCTGGGTGATTGAGATGCCGCGTGATTGATGGTGGCCGATTTTAAGGGCGACTGTCCGATGGTGATCGTTCGATGGTGATCGTTTGGGGGCGACTGTCCGGGGGCGCGGGTTGAGGGCGGTCGGCTGATGGTGGCGCAGGCGCCGCGATGGGGTGGGGGGCAATATTTTGGCGCCCGCCCTTGCGTCCGGCGTCATTGCCCCCCACTGTCATCACATCATGGCAGCAGCACCGCGCAAGAAAAAACGCATAACCGACCGGGTTGACCCCCCGGTCACGTTCCAGCCCGAACAGCAACCCGCCAAGCCCAAGACACGGCTGTTCAAGATCAATTCCCCTTATGAACCGGCGGGCGACCAGCCCACGGCGATCAGCGAACTTGTCGCCGGGATCGAGGGGGGGGAGCGCGATCAGGTCCTGCTTGGCGTTACGGGATCTGGCAAGACCTTCACCATGGCCAAGGTGATCGAGGCAACGCAGAAGCCCACCCTTGTCCTTGCGCCGAACAAGACGCTGGCGGCCCAGCTTTATGCGGAGATGAAGGAATTCTTCCCCGATAACGCTGTCGAATATTTCGTCAGCTACTACGATTATTACCAGCCCGAAGCGTATGTCCCACGCTCCGACACCTATATTGAAAAAGACAGCCAGATCAACGAACAGATCGACCGCATGCGCCATGCCGCGACGCAGGCACTGCTGGAACGTAATGACGTCATCATCGTGGCCTCGGTCTCGTGCATTTATGGTATCGGCTCGGTCGAGACCTATTCGCGCATGGTCGTGCGGCTGGAAAGCGGGGGGTCGATTGATCGCGACCAGCTTGTCAAGGCGCTGGTGGAACTGCAGTACCGTCGCAATGATGCGGGGTTCCAGCGCGGCACCTTTCGCGTGCGCGGCGAAAGCGTGGACATCTTTCCCGTCCAGAACGAGGACCGGGCCTGGCGTGTCACCCTGTTTGGCGACGAGATTGACGAGATCATTGAGTTCGATCCCCTGACAGGGGACAAGACCGCCGATCTGCAGGAAATCAGCATCTATGCCAACAGCCATTACGTTACGCCGCGCCCGACGCTCAATCAGGCGGTGACGGGGATCAAGGCGGAACTGCGCACGCAGCTTGAACACCTGACGAAGGAAGGCAAGCTGCTGGAGGCCGAACGGTTGCAGCAGCGCACGACCTTCGATCTGGAAATGATCGAGACGACCGGCGTGTGCAAGGGGATCGAGAATTATTCACGCTACCTGTCAGGCCGCAAGCCGGGGGAGCCACCACCAACCCTGTTCGAATACCTGCCTGAGGATGCGTTGCTGATCGTGGATGAAAGCCACGTGACCGTGCCGCAGATTGGTGGGATGGAGCGTGGGGACTATGCGCGCAAATCCGTGCTGGCGGAGTTCGGTTTCCGCCTGCCGTCATGCCTTGATAACCGTCCGTTGAAATTCGGGGAATGGGATGCCTTCCGCCCGCAGAGCATCTTCGTCAGCGCGACGCCGGGTCCGTGGGAGATGCAGCGAACGGGCGGGGTGTTCGCCGAACAGGTGATCCGCCCGACGGGCCTGATCGACCCGGTGACGGACATGCGTCCCGTTACCCATCAGGTGGATGACCTGCTGGCGGAATGTCGCAAGGCCATTGGCGATGGTGGCCGCGTGCTGGTGACGACCCTGACAAAACGCATGGCCGAAGACCTGACCGAATATATGAACGAGGCCGGGATCAAGGTGCGTTACCTGCATTCCGACGTTGATACGCTGGAACGGATCGAGATCATCCGCGACCTGCGCCTTGGGGCGTTTGACGTGCTGATCGGCATCAACCTGCTGCGTGAAGGGCTGGATATCCCCGAATGTTCGCTTGTCGCCATTCTTGATGCGGATAAGGAAGGGTTCCTGCGTTCGCGTACCTCGCTGATCCAGACGATCGGTCGTGCGGCGCGTAACGTGGACGGGCGCGTGCTGCTATATGCGGACAAGATGACCGACAGCCTTGCCTACGCCATCGAGGAGACGGCACGGCGGCGTGAAAAGCAGAGCCTGTGGAACGAGGAACGCGGCATTACACCGCGTTCGGTGCGCAAGCATATCGGCGAGGTCCTGTCCTCTGTCTTCGAGCAGGATTACGTGACCGTGTCCCCCACGCCCGAAGGGGATATCAAGGACATGGTGGGCAAGGACCTGAAAGGGGCGATTGCCGACCTTGAAAAACGCATGCGCACGGCGTCCGCCGATCTGGAATTCGAGACTGCGGCGCGACTGCGTGACGAGATCCGCAGGCTTGAGGCGCTGGAACTGGGGCTTGAGCCCCCACCCGTCGCACAGTCGATGGCCGGGCGCGCAGGCAGCAATGCGCGTGCCGATGCACGACGCAGCCGCACGCCCCAACCGCTGGGGCCGGGTGGGGGTGGGTATGATCCCGACGCCCGGCGTGGCGGTGGGGGACGGCGCAAGGGACGTTGATCCGGGCTGCCTGATCGCGGGCATGGCTTTGCTTATGCGATAAAAACGGGCAGGATCGTTCCGCATGGCAGCATGAGGGGAACGGGGATGATCGAACTGAAGGCGGGCGAGGCGCGTCTGGGTCTCCTGCCCGACGTGGGTGGGGCGATCGCCTATTGGCGGCGCGGCGCCATGTCGTTCCTGCATCCCGTGGCGGACCCGCACCTTGTGGCGCAGCGTGGGCGGGCGGTGGGGGGATATCCCCTCGTGCCATTTTCAAACCGCATCGCCCATGGACATTTCAGTTTCGAAGGGCAGGAGTACCAGCTTGCGCCTAATTTCATGGGCGAGGACAATGTCCTGCATGGCAATGGCTGGGAACGGCGCTGGCGGCTCGACCTGCTGGCCGATGACAGCGCGACGCTCGAACTCGATCATGAACCACCCGGCGATCCGGTCACGCAATGGCCGTTCGCCTATCGCGCGCTGCTGCGTTTTGACCTGCGTGAAGGTGGCCTGTCGATCGGCATGATGATCGAAAACACCGATACGCGCGACCAGCCGGTGGGCCTTGGCTTTCATCCTTATTTCCCACGCCATAACGGGGTGCGGCTGGGTTTTTCGGCGCAGTCCGTGTGGACCAGCGACGACCGCAACCTGCCTTCTTTGCGTGTTCCGGCGCAGGGCGACTGGTCGTTTGAGAAGATGCGTGACGTGGGGGATTGCGCGATCGACAACTGCTATGCCGGATGGACGCGCAGCGCGTTCCTGCGCTGGCCCCGGCTGGGCCTGTCCCTGACGCTGGAGGCAAGCGACATCTTCGGCCACCTTGTCCTTTTTACCCCGCCGGGTCAGCCCTTCATCGCGGTTGAACCTGTCTCCAACATGAATGACGCCTTCAACCGCCATGGCGTTGCCGATTGCGGGATGCATGTCCTGCGCCCCGGGGAGAAGCTGGAAGGGCATGTCCGCATGACCGTTGCCACATGCTGACGCGTGCATCGGCTGACGCGGCGCGTGGGGGGGAGCTTGCGCGCTATATCTCGCCTAAGGGGATGGAGGTGCTGCGCCATGAACTCAATACCCTTTTGCGTGACGAACGGCCCCGTATCGTGGAAATCGTGTCGTGGGCGGCGGGCAATGGCGACCGGTCCGAAAATGGGGATTACCTGTATGGCAAGAAGCGCCTGAGGGAGATCGACCGCCGGGTGCGTTTCCTGACGAAGCGCATTGAAAAGGCGATCATCGTGGACCCCGCGCAGCAGCCGCGGCGTGGGCAGGTCTTTTTCGGTGCGACCGTCACCTATGCCACCGAACGTGACGAAACGCGTGTCGTCACCATCATGGGGGTGGACGAAGCCGATACGGTGCGCGGTGAAATCAGCCTGATTTCCCCCGTTGCGCGGGCGTTGATGCGTGCGCGGGTGGGGGATGAGGTACGGTTGATGACGCCGCGTGGCGATGAAATGCTGGAGGTCATGGCCATTTCCTATCCGCCCGCCACGGGGATGGGGGCATGAAAAAAGGGCCGCTGGCGCTGGTTGTGCCGCTGCTTACACATTATGACGTTTTTCAAGAACGTTGTTTCGTATTATTACACGGCCGGAGTATCCGCCCCGTGTCCCGTCCGGAGGTCCAGCAATGTCGCGCCCATTGAAGATAGGGGTCCAGATGGACCCGCTTGGTGCCATCGATATCAAGGGTGATTCGACCTTCGCGCTGATGCTGGAGGCCGAGGCCCGGGGCTATGAGCTTTATGTCTATCAGGTCGAGACCATGACCCTGAGCGAGGGGCGCATCTCCCCGCAGGGCGCGCGTCTCGAACGTCTTGCCGCGCGGGCACGGCGCGTGCATGTGCAGCGCGTCGCGGGCGCGCATGCCACCTATGGCGAGGAACATGTCCTCGACCTTGGGGGGATGGATGTGATCCTGATGCGTCAGGACCCGCCCTTTGACATGGCCTATATCACCGCCACCCATATGCTTGAACATATCCATGGTGTCGGGCCGGGGCGCGCGCTGGTGGTCAATGACCCCGCATCGGTGCGCAACGCCCCGGAAAAACTGCTGGTCACGCATTATCCCGACCTGATGCCCCCCACCCTGGTGACATGGGATGTGCGCGCCATCCGCGATTTCCGTGCGCGGTGGCGCGATATCATCGTAAAGCCGCTGTTCGGGAATGGTGGCGCCGGGGTGTTTCGCATCCGCGAGGACGACCCCAACCTCAATTCCCTGCTGGAGATGCATTTCGCCCGTTCGCGCGAACCGCTGATGATCCAGCGTTATGAACCTGCGGTAAGGCAGGGCGACAAGCGTATCATCCTGGCGGATGGACAGCCGATCGGCGCGATTGACCGTGTTCCCGCCGAAGGGGAGGCGCGTTCGAACATGCATGTCGGCGGCAGGGCGGTGAAAGCCACCCTGACACCACGCGACCATGAGATCTGCGCGGCGATTGGTCCGCTGTTGCGTGAACAGGGACTGATTTTCGTCGGGATTGATGTGATTGGCGAATGGTTGACGGAAATCAATGTGACCTCGCCCACGGGATTGCAGGAAATCGACCGTTTTGATGGCGTCAATACGGCGTCCATGCTGTGGGACTGCATTCTTGCCCGTCTTGACGGTCAGGGCTGACGGGCTGACGGGACAGGGGGAATGCGGATGGGGCCGTATCGGCTGGCGTATGAAAATGCTATGCCGTTGCGCGCCATCGCCGTGACGTATGCCATCTGGCGTAATTGCACAGGGAATATTCCGGGCGGTGTCCCGGAATACATAATGGGAATCTAATGCAGCAGAACGGGACAGGTTTGATTATGCCAGACGCGCAACGGCAGGGCCGGACCCTGAAGACGGTTTGCATCAAAGGGGCAGGTACCATCTGATGAGTGACGTTCTGCGTGATGCCACCACCGAAAAGGTGGTCGAGATTCCCTCTCCGCGTTCCGCCCTTGATGCCGATGCGGTCAAGGTGGCCTATCGTCGGTGGGCTGCGGTGTATGATGCCCTGTTCGGTGGTGTGTCGGCCCTGGCGCGCAAGCGTGCGGTGGAGGCGGTGAACGCCCTGCCCGGTCAGAAGGTGCTGGAGGTCGGGGTCGGCACCGGCCTTGCGCTGCCATATTACCGCCGGGACAAGCAGATAACCGGCATCGACCTGTCGGAGGATATGCTTGAACGTGCGCGTGGGCGTGTGAGCAAGCTGCACCTGTCGAATGTCAATGCGCTGCTGGAAATGGATGCGGAGGAGACGAAATTCCCCGATGCATCGTTCGATATCGCTGTGGCGATGTTCGTTGCCTCTGTCGTGCCGCATCCACGTCGCCTGCTGAGTGAGCTCAAGCGCGTCGTCAAGCCGGGTGGGCATATCCTGTTCGTCAACCATTTCCTGGCCACCGGTGGCGTCCGCCTTGCGGTGGAACGTGGGATGGCGCGGGCTTCGCGTTCGCTGGGGTGGCACCCGGACTTTGCGATTGAAGGACTGCTTCCCCCTGAGGATCTGGCGCGTGCGGTCATCCGGCCGGTTCCGCCTGCGGGGCTGTTCACGCTTGTCACGCTCGACCGTCTGGATGACGCCAGCGAATCCCTGGTGGCCTGATGCCGCCAATCCGGGCATGTCCATGCGCAGCCCTGTCCTGACGACAGGGCTGTAATGACATTCTCGCGACTGACATGGCCCCTCACGGGGTCGTTTTTACAGATATGTCGGGATATATTGCCGCCAGCAATGCTATGTCAGGACTGTGGCGCAATCCCCGCGTCACAAGGGGAGTAGATACATATGCCGACAATCGGTCAGGATCGGATCGATGGCGCAGGCGCCGGTTTGCCCATGGGGGATGCCGGGTCGCGGGCGGGTTCGGGCGGTCATCGCAATGTCGGAACCCTGTATCTGTCCCTGGCGGTTGTGGCGGGGATCGTGGGTGGCATGCTTGCCGTCGCGTTGCAGGCCGGATTGCTGCCGCATGGCGTGCTGGCGCGCTGGGGTGGTGGTGACGCTGCGGGGATGTGGGAACGCATTGCCACGCGCCATGGCATGATGATGGTCTTTTTCTGCGCCCTGCCTGCCCTGTTCGGTGGATTTGGCAATTGGTTCGTGCCCTTGCTGACCGGGGCGCGGGACATGGCGTTTCCCCGCCTCAATACCCTTTGCTGGCTTGCCGTTGCGGGCAGTTTTGTCCTGGCGCTGCTTGGCCTGTCCGTCGTGACTGCGCCCGCCATGTCCATCGCAGCGCTGCTGTTGTGGTGCGTGGGCATGCTGGGGGCTGCCATCAATATGGTTGCCTCCGTCCTGAACATGCGCGCGCCGGACATGCGATTGCGTGACATGCCGGTATTCGTGTGGGCGCAGGTGCTGACGGCGATGATGCTGGTGATGGTGGTGCCGGTACTGGCGGGTGCGCTGACGCGCATTGTGCTGGATGGTGGCGACGTGTTCGCGCATCTGGATACCGTGCTGCGTGCCTTTGCCGGACCGGAAATGGCGCTGCTCCTGCTGCCGTCCATCGGGATCGTCAGTCAGGTGATGGAAACATTCTGTGGTGTGCCCCTGCTTGGGCGCATGCAGGTCATCGCAGCCCTGGTGGTCATGTCCGTGGGTGGGGGCGCCGTCTGGACGCATGATCTGTTCAACGGGGGGCTGGGCACATCGGATGGGTATCATGCCGCCGCGGAACTTCTGGTGATCCTTGCACCGGTTGTGATGGTCCTTGGGGCATGGGGGGCAACCGCGTTGACGGGGCATGTACGTCCCAGCCTGCCGATGGGGTGGGCCGTAGGCTGCGCTGTGCTGCTGGTTGCAGGGGGCGTGATGTCGCTGCTGCCCGGTGGTATGGGTGATGTGCATGCGGCCACCGTATTCGCCGCCGTGTTCGCAACCTTTGCCGGTTTCTATTACTGGGTGGGCAAGATGAGTGGCCGTGTCGTCCCGCGCATGGCCGGGCTGGTGCATCTTGTCCTGATGGTGACGGGCACCGCCATGTCATTGTCTGTGCATCAGGGTGCGCCCGCCATTGCCGGGGCGGTTCTGATGGGGGCGTCCATCCTTGTCTTCGCCGGGGTGGTCGTTGTGACCTGCATGCGCGGACGTGGGCATATCGCCGCCAATTACTGGGGCATGGGCGCGCGGACGCTGGAATGGACGCTGCCGTCGCCTGTGGGCATGGATCGGGTGAACCGGGCATGAGTGGCTCTGTCGCATCGGCGGAAGGAAATGCCGCCTATCCGGTTGCGGTCGTGGGGACGCAGGCGCGTGACTGGTTCGTATTGCTCAAACCCCGTGTCATTTCCCTGGTGGTCTTTACCGGGGCGGCGGGTCTGGCCATGGCGCCGGGGCACCTGAACCCCATTATCGCAGCCATCAGCATCCTGTGCATCTGCATGGCATCCGGGGCGGCCGGTGCGATTAATATGTGGTACGATCGCGATATCGACGCGGTCATGAAACGCACGGCCACACGGCCCATTCCCGATGGCCGCATGCGCCCGGACGAGGTCCTTGGCTTTGGCATTGGCCTGTCGGTGGCGTCGGTCATCCTGATGTGGCTGGCGACGAATGCACTGGCTGCTGGTATCCTTGCGTTCTCGATCTTCTTTTATGCCGTCGTCTATACGATGTGGCTGAAACGTTCCACGCCACAGAATATCGTCATTGGTGGCGCGGCCGGGGCATTCCCGCCCATGATCGGCTGGGCCGCTGCGACGGGGTCGCTGACGGTGCTGCCGATTGTCATGTTCGGCATCATCTTCTTGTGGACGCCGCCGCATTTCTGGTCGCTGTCGCTATATGCATGCAAGGATTACGGGCGGGCTGGCATTCCGATGCTGCCGGTTGTAAAGGGCGCGCGGCATACGCGCTGGCAGATCCTGTGGTACACGATCATCCTTATGGCGGTGACGCTTGTGCCATCGGCGATGCATCTTGCGGGATGGCTTTATACCATTACGGCCACTGTTCTTGGGGCGGGGTTCATCTATCGCGCCATTGGCGTCCTGCGTGATCGGCAGGATGCACAGGGGGTAAGCGAGAGCGGTGATCTGCCCGCGCGTAAGGCATTCCGGTATTCGCTGGCTTATCTGTTCCTGCTGTTTTGCGGTATGCTGGCAGACCATTTCCTTATCATGCACTGATGCCGGTCATGCGGTTGTCGTGCCGCCTGCTCTCTGACAAGGGATATTGTAATGTCATCGGATAATGCCCCAGTGGTACGGACCCCGGCCGAGGAATATGCCCGTCGGCATAAGGGCCGTATCTATGGCGTGGCCCTGACGCTTGGGGCGCTGGCCATGATCCTGTATGTCCTGAGCATCGTCAGGATCTGAGAAGCTGTTTGAAAAGTCAGGCTCAATAACATCCTGAAATCATAAAGGTTTTTGGCGCAGCTTTTTCCAGAAGGCTTCAGCAGACGCAGTCTTTTTTGATCAAAAGGCGGCACCCGAAAACTTTTCCTGTTTTTTATCAAGGATTTGTTTTTAAACACTCTCTGAACGGATCAGGGACTGTTCACTGAAGAATAAAAGTTTTTTGTGAGGCGTTTTTGAACGCCTCCCGACAGCATGATATTCTCAAAAAACAAGATAACGCCTGCAACCTTTTCCCATTTATTGTCAATGGGTGGCTTTCAGGCAGGGGCTGTCTTTGGGAAGCTGTTGCATCAGGCTCATCAAAGATTTTTATACTTCAATATGTGCTGGTCCCGCTTGTCCAAAGACGCGCTGGCAACCTTTGATGATATGTTTTTCCCAGATGGCCAGTGGGTGGGAATGACACCTGTTTCGTCTGGCGATGAGTGGGCCCTGCTCCGCCGTTCATATCTGTCCCTTCGCAGGGCATGACATAAAAAAGGGTGGCCCGGACCATCTGTCCCGGACCACCCTTCTGTCATGTTGCGTGGGAACGTAAGGTTAACGGGCCACCTGCTGGATGGCGGAGACAAGCCATGTCCCGCCACGCGAACTCCGTTCGAATGTCCACAGTTCGGTCACGACGGTGCGTTCGGTCGAACTGCCGTCAATGACGTGGCCCGTCATGTCGGTGGTCATGTCAATCAGGGAATACCGCATGGCCACAGTGGCGTAATCCATGCCATTTTCCTGCCAGCTTTCCGTCAGGTCGCCATTTTCAAAGCGGACGTCCGACACAACATTGCGCGCGCCACGGCTGGCGAGGTCGGTAAGCTGGTGGCTGAAGTAACTGACCATCTCTGGCGTGGCCATGTGTTGCAGGGCGCCAAGATTCTGCTGGCTCCATGCGGCCTGCACGTTGACCAGCGCCTGCTGGAAGGCCTGGTAATCCGCAGCAGTCAGCGCGACCTGTGGTGCGGGTGCATTGTTCATCGGTTGCGCGGATGACACGTTGCCCCCTCTCAGCCCCGGCAGGCTAGAGGGCATGCCCCCCTGTCCCGTAAAGCGGCGGATCAGCCACCGTACCACGAAGAAGACAAGCAGGAGCTGGATCAGCAGGCCAAGGATGCCGCTGCCGCCCATGCCACCGCCGCCGAACATACCATGCCCGAAGACCATGCCGAACAGGCCCGCGCCAAGCAGCCCCCCGGCAAAGCCGCTGAGGAAGGGGTGGCGGGGACGTCCCATCATGGCGGCCGCACCTGCGCCATACGGCATGCGTGTCGCCATCCCATAGGGGGCCGACGGGCTGCTGCGTGGCGTCATGGTCTGCTGGAACGGGGTTGCGCCATAGGGCGCCGTGGCCGTGCGGGGCGGCGCGCTATAGGTACGCGACCCCCGGCTGCCCATCGACATGCCACCCCCGGCACGCGCATCGGCGGCCACCGGGTGAACAATCAGGGGCAGGGCCGCAAGGGCGGCGCTCAGGCTCAGGATGATGCGTTTACGTGGCATCTGTCGCGAAAGGGTCTGTTTCATCTGCGTCAGGGTATCTTGTATCCTGCGTTAAGGCGATCCCGACGACTGCCGACAGGATCGTTGCCTCTTACGATATGGGTATTTATCCGTCGATAAACAGGGGGCGACGGGCATTGGACATTGTTTGATAAAATGACTTTTATAATGCCCTGATTTTTCAAAGGTTTTTTGTAAACCCTCAAGGAAAAGCCCGGCAAAACGCTGTCCTGCCGGGTAAAAGGCAACGCCCGAAAACCTTTGCGATGTCTTATGAGAGTGTTTGAAAACAACTCATTGATAAAAAATAAGAAAAGTTTTTTGGGTGCTGCCTTTCGATCGAAAAAGGCGGCGTCTTTCGAAGCTTTTTAGAAAAAGCTTCACCAAAAACCTTTATAATTTCAGTCTCTTATCAACAGTTTGTTTCAAACAGTTTTATGCCGTGGCACCTGTCGTCGAATTCATGCCCCTGCAATCATCATGTCATCAATCCGCACGGTTGGCGCATTGGTGGTGCGGCGGAAATCAAGGTCATTGGCAACCTGCATGCGGGCAAACATGTCCACAAGGTTGCCCGCAACCGTCAGTTCCGCCACAGGTTCGGCAAGTTGCCCGTTGCGGATCATGAAGCCCGAGGCCCCACGGCTGTAATCACCGGTAATGCCATTGATGGCAGAACCCATCAGTTCGGTGATGTAGATCCCTTCGCCGATGTCCGCCATCAGATCGTGTGGCGTGACCCGTCCGGGCTGCATATGCATGTTCCCCAGCGAGGGGGAAGGCGGTGAGGATGCCCCCCGGCCCGCACAGCCGTTGGAGGTCAGCCCCAGTTGCCGCGCACTGCGGGCGTCAAGCGCCCATGTTTGCAAGACACCATTTTCGACGATCGTCAGGGGCTTTGTCCTGACGCCTTCTCCGTCGAACGGATGTGCGCCCAGCCCCCGGATACGCAGGGGATCGTCGATAATGGTGATGTCTGTCCCCATGATCTGCTGTCCCATCCGGTCCTTCAGGAACGAAGTGCCGCGCGCGATGGCGATACCATTCACCGCGCCCGACAGATGGCCCAGCAGGCTGGTGGAGATGCGCGGGTCCAGCACGATGGGCATCCGCCCGGTGCGCGGTCGTACGGGGTTGAGGCGGGCGACCGCGCGTTCACCCGCATGCCGCCCGATGGTGGCCGCATTCTCAAGGTCCGACAGGTGTACCGCCGAATGATAGTCATAATCACGCTGCATCCCCGTTCCCTGTCCCGCCACCACACTGGCGGAGATGGAATGGCTGCTGCGTGAGTATCCGCCCGAAAACCCGGCCGAGGTCATCATGACGATGTCCATGCGGCCCGCGCTGGCGGAGGCGCCGTTGGTGTTGCTGACACCCCTAATGGCAAGGGCTGCGGCCTCGGCCGTGCGGGCGCGTTCGATCAGGGCGGTGGTGGGTGGTTCCGTCATGTCCAGAAGGTCAAGGCCCGCCGCATCGACATGGCCATGCACCGCCTGGTCGCACAACCCGGCAAAGCGATCTTCCGGCACGACGCGTGCCATCGCCAGCGCCTGTGCCACCAGGGGGTCGAAACGGGCGGGATCAAGGCTGGTGGCCGACACGATGGCCGATCGCTGCCCTACGAATACGCGCAGGCCGAGGTCACATGTCTCGGAGCGTTCAAGGTCTTCCGCCTTGCCGTTACGCACCTGCGCCCCGTGGGCGATCCGGGTCATGTAAACCGCGTCGGCCGCATCGGCGCCAGCGGCGCGCGCCGTGTCAAGCAGGGTTGCAATCAGGTCAAGCGGTTCCGGTGTCATCGTGCAAGGATCTCCGCAACAGTGGCGACAGGGGGCATGTGCCTGACCGGGCCAAGTGATGTCAGCGTGGGCGTACCGTGAAAGACCCGGGCCGCCACGCGCTGGACATCGGCGATGGTGACGGCGTCGATACGCTGCACCGTTTCATGGATCGGCACCAGACGGTCAAAGATCTGCAACTGCCGTGCAAGCTGTTCGCAGCGGCTGCCGGTGCTTTCCAGTGACATCAGCAATGATGATTTCAGTTGCGCGCGGGCACGGTCAAGTTCGTTCTGCGCGACCTGTCCCTGTACCTTGCGCAGTTCCTCCAGCGTGACGGGAATCAGGTCCGCCACCTGGGATTCGCCGGTGCCTGCGTAAATCCCGAACAGCCCACCCTGACGGAAGGGGGCGTTGAAGGAATAGACCGAATAGACCAGGCCACGCTTTTCACGGATTTCCTGGAACAGGCGCGATGACATGCCCCCACCAAGCAGCGTGGACAGCAGCAGGGTCGGGTAATAATCCGGATCGCCATAGCCGACAGAGGGAAAGCCGAGCACGATATGTGCCTGGTCCAGTTCACGCCGCTGTGCGAATTCGCCACCGACATAGGTCACGCCCGGACATGGCGGGATGTCTGTTTGCGGCAGGTCACGGAAATGCTTTTCCACCATTTCCACAACGGCATCGTGATGCAGGTTGCCCGCCGCCGCGATGATGGTGTTGCGTGCGGTATAGTGCGTGCGCATATAGGTCATCAGCGTTTCGCGCGTCATTTCGCGAATGCCGCCTTCGGTGCCCAGCGTGGGACGGCCCATGGGCTGGTTGGGGAAGGCAGTTTCCTGGAAATGGTCGAACACGATGTCATCGGGCGTGTCGTTGGCCTGCCCGATTTCCTGCAAGATCACGCCACGTTCGCGTTCCAGTTCGTCAGGGGCAAAGCTGCTGTGTGTCAGGATGTCGCCGATGATGTCCACACCAAGCGGCAGGTCTTCCTTCAGCAGCTTGACGTAATAGGCGGTGTGTTCGCGCGCGGTATAGGCGTTGATATGGCCGCCGACATTCTCGATCTCTTCCGCGATGCCTGCCGCCGTGCGTGTCGCCGTGCCTTTGAACGCCATATGTTCGAGGAAGTGGGACACCCCGTTCTCGCGCGCGTCCTCGTGACAGGTGCCAGCGGCGACATACGCCCCGAAGGAGGCGGTTTCAACACGCTCCATCCGTTCGGTGACAACGGTCAGCCCGGAAGGCAGGCGGGTAACATTGATGAGGTCAGTCATTCGGATCCTGAAGGCCCGGCCGGGATTACTGAGCGGCAGGGCCATAGTTTGAGAAATCAGGGAAGAGGCAGGAGGCGCCAGCCGCGTCAGCTATTTTTCAGGACTGCGGCGCGGACCTTGTCCTCAATGGTTACAAGGTCCGCAGGCACCACCTCGTAACGCTCCGGCCGGTCGAACAGGTCCGCCAACGCATCCGGCAGGGCCGGGCGGATGCCGATCGCCTTTTCCATTGCGTCGGGGAATTTGGCAGGATGGGCGGTCGCCATCGCCACCATGGGGATTCCCGGTTCGCGAAAGGCGCGTCCGGCGGCAATGCCGATGGCGGTGTGCGGGTCGGCCATATACTGGCTTTGCGCATGCAGGCGGCGGATTTCGGCCACCGTCGCATCGTCATCAAGCGCCATGCCATGGAACAGCGCATTGGCCTTGTCCCATACCGGCGTGGGCACATGCATGTGCCCGGTCTTGCGGAATTCCGTTACGATGCGCGCGCATGCGCTGGCGTCGCGGTCGAGCAGTTCGAACAGGAGGCGTTCGAAATTCGACGAGACCTGGATATCCATCGACGGTGACAGGCTGGGTACCACGCCATGGATGGACATGTCGTTTTCGTTGAGGAAGCGCGACAGGATGTCGTTGCGGTTCGACCCCACACACAGCGCGCGGATGGGAAGGCCCATCTGGCGCGCGACCCAGGCGGCCAGCACGTTGCCGAAATTGCCGGTGGGCACGGCGAACGCCACCTCCCGGTCCGGTGCGCCAAGTGCAAGCGCGGAATAGACGTAATAGGGCACCTGGGCGGCGATTCGTGCCCAGTTGATGGAATTGACCGCCGACAGGTGCATGTCGGTGCGGAACGTGGTGTCGGCGAACATCGCCTTGACCATGTCCTGGCAATCGTCAAACGTGCCCTGTACCGCAAGGTTGGTGACGTTGGGCTCCAGCACCGTTGTCATCTGGCGGCGCTGCACGTCGGATGTGCGCCCTTCGGGGTGCAGGATCACCACACGCAGGCGTTCGCGCCCGCAACATGCCGCAATCGCGGCAGACCCTGTATCGCCCGACGTGGCCCCCACGATCGTCACATGTTCATTGCGCTGCGTCAGGACATGGTCGAACAGGCGGCCCAGCAACTGCATCGCCATGTCCTTGAACGCCAGCGTCGGGCCATGGAACAGTTCCTGCACGAACAGCCCGTCTTCCACCTGCGTCAACGGCACGATGGCGGCATGGTCGAAATGGGCATAGGCATCGCGGCACAGTTGCCCCAGCACGTCCGGCGGGATCGACCCGGCGGTGAATGGCGCCATTACGCGCGCGGCAAGTTCGGGGTAGGGCAGGCCACGCAGGTCCCGCCATTGCCGGGGGGAGAATTCCGGCCAGCTTTCCGGCAGGTAAAGTCCACCGTCTTCGGCCAGACCAGCCAGGAGCACGGACGAGAAATCGCGGACAGGGGCTTGTCCCCGGGTAGAAATATAGCGCATGGGTCCGATCATAATGCCATCTCCCCACCGCGCGAAGGGGCGCAGTGGGACTCGATGTTCCTATCCTGAACGATTTTGGGAAAGGTGTGTCAGAATTTCGCCTCGGGCAGGGCCGCGACATTGATGCGATAGACATGGACCGGCCATGACACCTGCATCTGCCCACCATTCAGTGCGGGTGTGCGGTCAAGCTGCGCCGCAGGGACATACATCATCCCGTCGGGCGTGACATACGATCCTGCGGGCCAGTGCAGGCGCGGGTCGGTCACGATGCGTTGATAGATACGCTTGGGCGTCAGGCGGAAGATGCTGCTGGTGGAGACGTCATTCAGATACAGCGTCCCGTCCGCACCCACGGCGATCCCGCCATAGGGGGGGGATTTGTACCACAGGGTGGGGCTGTCTTCCAATTCGATGGGCGTGACCTTCGGATCAATCAGCACATCCGTGCCCAGCTTGTAGATCGGGCCGCTGAGCGGTTCGAAATACAGCCATTTCCCATCCGGGCTGATGGCCATCTGGCTGATATTGATGATGGCGGTATGGCCTGATGCGTTCTTCATCACACGCGCGTCTGGGCCGAGGATCGGCCGTCCCGCCGTCAGGGCGGGGTTATGTTCCATCAGCCGGCGCTGCCCATGGCCCTCAAGGTCGGCCACGATCAGTGCGGGCACCCCTTCATCCCCGATATAGGCATGGCCATTGCCCACCCGCATCGTGGACAGGTGGCTGTCCGGGCGCAGGCTGGCCGCGTCCACATCCCATGTCGCCGTAACCTGCGCCGTGCGGGTGTCGATGCGCATGACCTTGGGCTGCGCGCGCGTCCCGTCGGCGGCGATCCCGCTATCGAGTACCCATAACGTCCCGTCCGCCTGTAACTGAAGGTCCGCAGGGGCAACCAGGCGTTGCGCCGCCGGTGTGGCGGGGTCGTTCGATGCCGCGTCGGGATAGGGGGTGGGGTGTTGCCCGGGGGCGAAGATGACAAGGCCGCCCTGCTTTATCCCGGTCCATGCCGGGGCCTGTGCGATGAACCGGCCATCGGGCAGGACGACGACCCGGTCCCACGTCGCGGTGGCGGAGGTCGCGACATCATCCATCGGTGCGGACGGGTTCAGCGGCGGCGCAGGTTTGGCCGCATGCGCCTGGCGTGCGTCAAACGGGGCGTTCATCAGGGCCAGCGCCCCGACAAGGGCGCAGGCGACACCCGCATGGCGGGCACGATGCGGGCGGGACGGGGCGGAATCGTGACTGGACATTGTCCGCATGTCGCCATGAACCGCCCACGAAGGCAAGGGGCCGTGGGGGATGGCGGGTATCCGCGCGCCTATTGCCCGCAATACCGGTGCCGAAGGTGCCGCAGATACGCATCAGGCCCCGGCGGCGCACCCGTGGCGTCGCGCACGATGTCGCGCATCGCGGCACTGCTGGCGCGATGATGGACATGGGTGCGCAGCCATGTCAGCAGCGTGGAGAAATCACCCCGCGCGATATCTTCCATCAATGTCGGGCACGCCTTCTGTGCCGCCTCGCGCAATTGGGCGGCGATCATCGCGCCAAGCGTGTAGGTGGGGAAATATCCCCACGATCCCGATGGCCAGTGGATGTCCTGCAGGCAGCCCAGCCGGTCTTCGGTCACGCGCAGGCCCAACAGGTCGTAAAGACGTGCGTTAAAGGCCCCCGGAAGGTCACGCAGCGTCATCTGCCCGTTGATGAGTGCGGTTTCCATCTCATAACGCACAAGGATATGGGCGGGATAGGTGACCTCGTCCGCATCCACGCGGATGAACCCCGGACGCACGCGCGTAACCTGCCGGTGCAGCGTATCTGCGGACCATTCGGGGGACTGTATGTCCCCGCCAAGCGCGGTTGCAATGACGGGGGCTGCCCATGTCATGAACTCGGCCGAGCGGCAGACCTGCATTTCCATCAGCAGCGACTGGCTTTCATGCAGGCTCATCCCGCGTGCCGCGCCGACGGGTTGTGAATGCCATGCACGTGGCAGGCCCTGTTCATACAGCGCGTGACCGCTTTCATGTACGACGCCCATCAGGGCATTGAGGAAATCGCCCTCCTCGTACCGTGTGGTGATGCGCACGTCGTCTTCCGCCCCGCCGCAGAAGGGGTGCAGGCTGACATCCAGCCGCCCGCGTGCCATGTCGAATCCCACGGTCCGCATGATCTCCTGCCCCAGTGCGGCCTGCGCGGCGGTTGCGAATGGCCCGCGCGGCAGGGCCGGCGCGGGGTGCGCGCGCTGATGGTCAAGCGCATCGGCGATCAGACCCGGAAGCTGTGTGGACAGGCGGCGGAACACAGGATCGATATCCGCCTGCCGTGTGCCGGGGTCATATTGGTCCAGCAGCGCGTCATAGGGCGAAAGCCCAAGGGCCTCTGCCTTGGCATGGGCGATTTCGCGCGTGCGCGCCAATACGTCCTCCAGATAGGGCAGAAGGCTGGCGAAATCGCTGTCGCGGCGTGCCGTGCGCCACGCCATCTCGCACCGGGATGCCGCGCGGGACGCGGCCTCCACCAGGTCCGGGGGCACGGCCATGGCGTGGGCATGCAGCCTGCGCATCTCCTGCAGGTTCGCCGCCTGCCACGCATCCCCCGGTTCTGGCGCCGCCGCCAGCAGGTCCGCCATGTCCGGGGTGGTCATGATGCCATGATGCAGGACCGATAGTGTCGCGATGCTTTCGGCCCGGCTGTCGGCGGCGCCCGATGGCATCATCGTGTCCTTGTCCCACCCGAGGATGCCCAGCGCATTGGCGATATGTCCCATCCGCGCAAAGCGGCGGACCAGCGTGTCATATGCATCATGTGCGGCAGGTGTGGGCGTGTCGGCCACGGGGTCGTGCATGGAGGAATTCCCGGCGTAAAGGAGTCGTTATCAATTGCGCCCTAGCGTGGCGGCCTTGGGCGCAACACGCAAGCAGGGACGGTGCCACCCATGCCGGAAAAGGCAGGCGACGTAATCGAACAGGGGCTGCGCCTGCTGGCGCAGGGGCAGGCGGCGGCGGCAGGCGGGCATTTCCGCCAGATCCTGCGCCGCGATGGCAGCCATGCCGGTGCGTTGCACGGGATGGCCTGTGTCGTGCGTGCCTGCGGGCGTGACGACCTTGCCATCGGGTTGGCCGGGCGCGCGATCGAGATCGAGGGAGCGTCCCATTATTATGTGACACTGGCGCAGGCATTGATGGCGCGTGGGCATGTGGTGCAGGCCCGCGCGGCGGTAAATGTCGCCATCCTGAAATCCCCGCGCGATCCCGTGGCGCGCGCGGCGCAGGCCCGCATTGCCGAGGAATCTCACGATTTCACCACGGCGGAGACGGCATATGCGCAGGCCATCGCCTGTGGTGGCGTTGACGCATGGCGGCCCCGGGCGGACATGGCGCGCTTCTTGTGGCGTCGGAACCGTCGTGCCGATGCGCTGTCCTGGATGCGCAAGGCCTTTTGCCTTGCCCCGGAGGGGGACAGGCAGCTTTTTCACGAACTGGTGGAAATGCTGCTGGGCTGCGGCCACCTGCCAGAAGCACGGGCCAGTCTGGAGGCATGGTTGCAACATCTGCCCGATGACGCGATGGCGGCGGGCAACCTTGGCGCGGTCCTGTTCGCGCAGCGCGAGTTCGCGGCCGCCCTGCCATGGCTGCGGCAATGTGTGCAGGTCCTGCCCCATGCGGATGTATGGAACAATCTGGGCCTGACCTTCATGGCGCTAGGCGACGTTGCGCGGGCGCGTCGCGCGCTGGAACAGGCGCATGACCTGCGTCGTGACGACGGCCGGATTGCCGCCAACCTTGCCACCGTCCTGGCGGAGCAGGGGGAAGACGCCCCCGCCGCCGCCCTGTGCCGTGCGGTGATGGCAGATAAGCACGCCGATGCGCAGACCCGGGCACAGGCGCGCTTCAACCTTGGCACACTCATGCTGGGGCAGGGGCGGATGGCCGAAGGCTGGGCATTGTGGGAGGCGCGGCATGCGCTCCTGCCCGCCGATACGACGCATTATCCCGTCCTGCCCCGCTGCACGCGCGCGATGCTGGCTGATGGTGCGGGGACAACAGGGGACAGGATCGTTGTCCATGCCATGCAGGGAATGGGCGATACGATCCAGTTCCTGCGGTATGTCCCCATGCTGGCGCGGCGGCGGCGTGTGGTGCTGGTGCTGCCCCCCGCGCTGCATCGGCTGGCGGCCAGCCTGCGTGACAGGACAGGGGCTTCTGTTGCGCGGCGCATGGAAATTATCGCGCCAAATGATGAATATCCACGCGGTGTCGTGGCGCGATGCGACCTGTTCAGCCTGCCGTACCTGTTGGGGCTGGATGCGCTTCCGCGTCCGATGGGGGCATATGTCGGCCCGGTGGCCATGCCCCGCGCTATGGGGGGGATACGGGTTGGCCTGTGCTGGGCAGGGAATGCGCAGTACCGTTTCGACCGGCTCCGTTCCGTCGGGGCGCAGCGGATGGCGATGCTGGCGGGGGTGCGGGACGTGACGTTCGTCAGCCTTCAGCAGGGGGCAGGGGATGCCGACCTGCCATTCCCGATGGAGGTGCCGTCACTGGGCGATGTGATGGATACGGCGTGGGTGATCGCCACGCTGGATCTGGTGATCTGCGTGGATACGATGGTGGCGCACCTTGCCGGGGCGATGGGGCGCCCGGTCTGGCTGCTTAACCGTCATGGGGGGGACTGGCGCTGGTCCGCTGCCCTTGGTGGGGGGGATGGTGACGCATCGTCACGGCCGCACGGAAGCTGCTGGTATCCGCACCTTCGGCAGTTTCGTCCCGCACACGCGCTACCGCCGCCCCATGCGTGGGACGGGGTCATCGAACAGGTGCGCGATGCGCTGCATGACTGGCGCGCGGCGCGGCGGGATGTCAGGGGCTGTCTGGACTGATCGTGAGGTTCCCTGACCTTCCGTCAGATCGTGACGCTATCCAGGGCGGAGGTCAGGCGGGTGGCGTTGGCCTCTGCCTTTTGCAGTCCGGCCAACAGGGTCTGGCGAATGGTCTCCAGACGCGCCTTGTCCGTGATCTTCAGGCCGAACAGGTCCTTGACATAAAACACGTCAACCGCCCGCACGCCATAGGTCGTGATATGGGCCGAGGCGATCTGCAGCTTCTGGTCGCTGATGGTTGCCGTAATGTCATGCAGCAGGCCGGGCCGGTCGCGCCCGTTGATTTCGACCACCGTGCAGGCATTGGACGCGCGGTTGTCGATCACGACGCGCGGCGGCACATGGATGGCGCGCATGCGCCGCCCGCTGCCGCGCCGCCCGCAGCTTGCGATTTCCTTGCTGATATTGAGCTGTCCTGACAGGGCCTGCTCCACCAGCATCGACAGGCGGGCCAACTGCTGCGGTTCCTCAAAGGCCGCGCCATCGGCGTCCTGAACCCATAATGTATCGAGCGCCATGCCGTTGGTCATCGTATGGATGCGCGCATCGACAATGGATGCGCCCGCAATGGCGACAGCCCCGGCGATGCGTGAAAACAGGCCCGGATGGTCGGCGGCATAAATCGTCACCTCGGTCACGCCACGCGCCGGAATCGGTTGGGATTCAACCGTCAGCGGGGAATGCCTGGCCTCGGATTCGGTAATCAGGCGGATATGGCGGCGATGGGTGTCACGGTCGAATGACAGCCAGTAACTGCCGTAACCCAGCCCCATGAAATGGGCGATCTCCCCTTCGGGCAGGCCATCTTCGGCCAGCCACTGCGCCGTTGCGGCCTTGGCGCGGGCGACGCGGACATCGCGTTCCGTCGTGGCCATGCTCCCTTCAAGGACTTCGGCCACGCGCATGTAAAGTTCATTCAGCAGCGTCGCCTTCCACGCGTTCCATACACGCGGCCCGACCGCGCGCATGTCCACGATCGTCAGCAGCAGCAAAAGGCGCAGGCGTTCGGGCGACTGGATGATGTCGGCAAGGTCGAGGATCGTCTTGGGATCGTCAATGTCGCGCTGGAACGCCGTATGGCTGAGCAGCAGGTGATGCAGCACCAGCCACGACACGGTCTCCGTCTCTTCGCTGTCCATGCCCAGTTCGGGGCAGACATGCAGCGCGATTTCCGATCCGATTTCCGAATGGTCCCCGCCCCGTCCCTTTGCGATGTCATGCAGCAGGACCGCGACATACAGCGCCCGGCGCGAATGCAGGTTGCGCGCCAGTTCATAGGCCAGCGGGATTTCGTCCGCCATCGACCCGTGTTCCACGCGCTCCAGGATACGCAGCGCGTCGATGATGTGCTCATCCACGGTAAAGACATGATAGGTGTCGAACTGCATCTGCCCCACGACCCGCGACCAGTCGGGCAGCAGCCGCCCCATCAGGCCGGTTTCGTTGAGGATATGCAGCCAGTAGGCATTCCCTTTGCGCCGTCCCTCGTCCATCTGGTGAAAACTGGGGGCGTCATCGCCCTGTACGGCCGCAGGCGGGGTGCCGGCGGCGCCATGGCGGGCGCGCTCTGGCGGGGTGCCGCACATCAGGTCGAGGAAGATGGAAGACGCCTCCGCATTGCCACGCAGGGTGGCGGCATGGCGTTCCCAGCGGATCATCTGCTGCATCGCCAGGGGATGGATCGGCAGCTTGCGCTTTTTCGCCCATGCCAGCAGGCGCATCATCTGGATTGGTTCATGCTCGAACGATGTGCCGCGTTCAGGCAGGATGCGTCCGTCCATCACGGTAAACCCGGCATCACGCATCTGCGTATCGGCCTGTGGTGCATTGGCGATGGGGCCAAGCGCCTGGCGCAGGACGGCAGGTTCAAGCACAAGCGTCAGGCGCATGACCTCGCGCACCGTCAGGAAGTAGTGGCGCATGAAACGCTCCACCCCCACCTGTCGGCCATGACGGGTATAACCCATGCGCCCGCCGACCACCGGTTGCACGTCAAAGGTCAGGCGTTCTTCCGCCCGGCCGGAGACATAGTGCAGGTGAAAGCGCACGCGCCACAGGAAATCCCATGACCGGCGGGCGCGCTTGGCCTCTTGTTCCGTCAGCAGGCCGAGTGCGCTGAAACCGGGGGCCAGCAGGTCGGAGACATGGCGCGTGCCGAAAGTATAGCGGCACATCCAGTACAGCGTCTGCAGGTCACGCAGGCCGCCGCGCCCTTCCTTGACATTGGGTTCGACCAGATAGGGGCTGTCGCCGAAACGGTGGTGGCGGGCTGCCCGTTCACGCCGCTTGTCGGTGATGAAACATGCGGCCCCCGCCGTGACGCAGGCGACGATGTAGCGTGCCTCGAACATTGCGAACAGGGTGGCGTCCCCCGCCAGAAGCCGTGCGTCGAGTAACGTGGTGCGCACGGTGGTATCGGCCTCGGCCTCCGTGATGCACTCATCAATCGTGCGCGTCGCATGCCCGACCTTCAGCCCAAGATCCCACAGGAAATACAGGATGTATTCGACAACGCCGCGCACCTCGTCCGACGGTTCGTCCGGGGTCAGGAACAGCAGGTCGATATCACTGAACGGCGCCAGCAGCCCACGCCCGTAACCGCCCGTTGCGGTAATGGCGAAGCTGACGTCGCCCGCCACCTGCGACTCGGCACGGATGCTGTGGGTCGCGAATTCGCACAACGTGCGGATCATGCCATCGGTATAGCTGGCCAGCAGCTTGCCCGCGTCCGCGCCGCCCAGGCGATGCGCCTCGAATTCCTCGCGCACATGGGACTGAAAGCGCGCAAGGTGCCTGCGGAACAGGCTGATCGCCTCCTCCCGCGGGAGTTCCGGGGCATAGGGTGCGTTCAGTCCCAGCGCGTCGCGCAGGGCAATGGTCATGTCCTCGACAGTGGAGGCGGCGTGGGCAGGGCTCGGCATCGCGGTCTGGTCGGCGTCCTTTGGGGCGAATGGGCCGGACAAGTGTGCCGGTCTTTGCAGTTACGGGTCCAGATGTTCCTTACTGGAATGTAGGAGTTTTTTTAACCGGTAAAGGGCGTCGAGCGCCGCGCGCGGGGTCAGTTCGTCGGGATCGAGGCCGATGATCATCTCGATCACTTTTTCCGGCAGTGCGGGTGTGGCCTCCGCAACCGGGGGCGGCGTGTCGATCCGTTCGAACAGGGGCAGGGCCGGGGCGGCGGCATGGCGTTCCTTCTCCAGCCCCGCCAGCAGCCGTCCGGCGCGGCGCACCACGGGTTCGGGCACCCCGGCAAGGCGCGCGACATGCACGCCCCAACTGCGCCGGGCGGTGCCGGGGACGACCTCGTGCTGGAAAATCACCTCGCCCTTCCATTCACGCACGCTCATGGTGTGTGGCGACAGGCGCGGCAGGCTTTCGGCAAGTTCGGACAGTTCGTGGAAGTGGGTTGCGAATATGGCCCGGCACCGCAGCGTCGAATGCATGGCTTCGAGCACGGCCCACGCGATCGCCAGACCGTCAAGCGTTGCCGTCCCGCGCCCGATTTCGTCCACCACCACCATGGATCGTGGTCCCGCCTGGTTGAGGATGGCCGCCGTTTCCGTCATTTCCACCATGAAGGTGGACCGCCCGCGCGCAAGGTCGTCCGCCGCCCCCACGCGGGAAAACAGGCGGTCCACGATGCCGATGCGCGCGGCCTTTGCACAGACCGGCAGTCCCGCCTGCGCCACGATCACCGCCAGTGCCGTCTGCCGCAGGAAGGTGGACTTGCCCGCCATGTTCGGGCCCGTCAGCAGCATGACGCGCCGGTCGGGCGACAGGTCGCACGAATTGGGGGTGAAGCGGGCATCACGCGGCAATGCCGCCTCCACAACCGGGTGGCGGCAGTCGGTCAGGTCGAACGTGGTGTCATCGCTGATGGCGGCGCGGCACCATGTCCCCCCACCGGCCAGTTCGGCGCATGACTGTATGATGTCCAGCACAGCAAGGGCGGAGGCAATGTCAGGAAGGGCTGGTTCGTCGAGGATGGTGCGTACCAGTTCGGCAAACAGCGTGCGCTCGCGTGCCGCCGCGCGTTCCGCGGCCTCGATGATGCGTTGGTCGAGGCTGACGAGGCGGTCGGTTGAAAACCGCGCGGCGCTTGCCGTGCCCTGCCTCAGGATCAGGTCCTCGCGGTCCTTCAGCCGTGCAGAGGCGGCGGAGGGAACCTCGATCACATAGCCAAGCTGCGCATGGTGACGGATCTTGAGGTTGGAGATGCCAAAGGCGTCGGCATATTCCTGCTGAAGTGCAGCAATGATCCGGCGGCTGCCATCGCGCAGTTCACGTTCGCCATCAAGTTCGCCATCATATCCCGTGGCGATGACGCCCCCATCCTCCAGCCGTGCGGGCAGGGTATCGGACAGGGCGCGCGCCAGCAGGGCCTCAAGCTCCGTCGCCTTGTCAAGATGTGCCGTGGCGCGTGTGACAAGCGATGGGGCCTGCGGGCTTTCGCGCACGATGCGCGCGACGTGGCGCGCCGTGGACAGGGCGGCGCGGATGGCGGCGGCATCGCGCGGCTGTCCCCGGCCCAGCGACAGACGGCCCAGCGCCCGCGCCACGTCCGGCGCGGGGCGCAGCGCATCGCGCAGGGACTGGCGCACCTGTGGCTTGTCCAGCAGCCATGCCCATGCGTCCTGCCGGGTCGTGATACGCTGTGCATCCGTCAGCGGGGCCGCGATCCATTCCCCCAGCAGCCGGCTTCCCGCCGCCGTGACCGTGCGATCGACCGCAGCGAACAGGGTGTGCGTGTTGTCCCCATCGCGGGTGCGCAGAAGGTCAAGGCTGGCGCGTGTCGCGGGATCAAGGCCAAGGACTTCGCTGCTGTCATGGGGGTGCGGACGCGACAGGCGCGGCAGTTGCCCTGCCTGGCTGCGGCGGATGTAGTCGATGGCGGTCGCGCCAGCCATCGCTTCGCCATCGGAAAATGTGCCGAATGCGTCAAGGCTTGCCGCGCCAAAAGTCTCGGCCATGCGGCGGCGGGCGGCGGCGGCATTCATGGGGATGACAGGGGGCGCGCGGCGGGCGGCGAAATCGCCAAGCGCGATGTCGTCGGCGCACAGGATTTCCGCCGGGTCAAGGCGGCCAAGCAGGTCCTGCAACCCGTCCGCTGGCAGGTTCGCCGTTTCAAACAGGCCGGTGGAAATGTCGATCCATGCGACCCCCAGACGCCCGGTGCCGCGTTCCGCCACGATACAGGCCAGCAGATTCTGCCGTCCCGCCTCCAGCAGTTCATCTTCCGTCAGGGTGCCCGGTGTCACCAGTCGCACGACCTCGCGACGCAGGGGGCCTTTTGCCGCGGCGCGTCCCTTGCGTGGGGCCTCTGTCTGTTCGGCGACCGACACGCGAAATCCCCGGCGGATCAACCGCGCAAGATAGGCGGGGGCGGCATGTACCGGCACGCCGCACATCGCGATGGGCATGCCCGCATGCGTGCCGCGCGCCGTCAGGGAGATGTCGAGCGCCGCCGCCGCCGCCTCGGCATCGGCGAAGAACAGTTCATAAAAATCGCCCATCCTGAAGAAGAGCAGGGCTTCGGGATGCTCCGCCTTCAGGGCGAACCATTGCGCCATGGCGGGGGTGGCGCCTTCGGGGGTGGGGATGGTCATGTCATGGATGTGTAAAGAGGACATCCCCGATTTTCCAGACCCCGAATCCCGACAGATGTGAAAGAGGGGTGTGAAAGGCGGCGCGGCGTCAGTCCGCGCGCGCTCTGGCACGCAGGCCCATCCTGCGCAGGACGGCCGATGTGATGCGCCCGCCATCCATGATGCCCGTCAGGTGCAGCCCGATGCCATAGGTCGCGCCCGCCACCATCATCACCGCGCCCAGCATCAGGGTCCGCCCGGTGCGGGTCATGTCCATCATGTGTCCCGCGGGCGTACACTGGCACAGGAACATCACCACCACCCCCATCAGGGCGGTGCATGCGGTCATGCGCGACAGGCGTGACACCAGGCTTTCCGTCAGCAGCATCGCCCCGTTACGCAGCAGGACACCCCCCAGTACGACCACGTTGACGATGGCGGCGATGCTGCTGGCAAGGGGTGGGCCGACATGGGCCAGCGGATGCATGAAGGCCAGGTTCAGCACGAGGTTGAGCGCAAGCGTGCCCATCCCGATGATAACCGGGGTGCGGGTGTCGCCACGGGCGAAAAATCCGGGAGAAAGCACCTTGACCATCACGAAGGCAGGCAGCCCCAGCGCATAGGCGCGCAGCGACTGTGCCGACATCACGGCGTCATGGGCGGAAAATGACCCATGACCGAACAGCGTCATCATCACAGGTTCCGCAACCAGGATCAGCCCCAGCGTCGCAGGCAGCGTCAGGACAAGCGCATATTCGATCGCGCGGTTATGGATGGCGTGCGCGTCCTGTATTTCGCCACGGGCAAGGTGGCGCGTCAGAACCGGCAGTAGTGTCGTGCCTGCCGCCGCCCCAAGCACACCAAGGGGAAGCTGGTTCACGCGGTCGGCGAAATACATCAGCGACACGCTGCCCGCAGGCAGCAATGTGGCGATGATGGTGTCGATCATCAGGTTGATCTGTGTGATGCCACTGCCCACCAGGCCCACGGCCATGCGTCCCAGAAGCTGTCGGATGCGCGGTGTGACGCACGGCACGACCGGGTGCAGCGTCATGCCCGCGCGGTGAAGTGCGAACAGCAGGATCGCGAACTGGATCACACCTGACGCCGTCACCCCCCATGCGGCGGCGTTCGCAACACCCCCGACATAAGGTGGCAGCAGCAATATGGCGGCGATTCCCACGACGTTGAAGCTGACATACGCCGCCGCCGCCACACCGAAATGGTGCATGCCGTTCAGCACGCCCGACACCAGCGCCGCCCCGCAGATCAGCACGAGGTAGGGAAATGTGATGCGGCTTAACGATATGGCCAGTGTGTCACGCACCCCGTCATGGGCAAAGCCCGGTGCAAGCAGCCGCAGCACGCCGGGCATGAAAATCTCGCCTACAACCGTCAGCAGCGTCAGCCACGCGATAAGCACGCTCAACGTTTCGTTGGCGAAGCGGCGCGCGGGCCCTGTCCCTTCCTGTGCCAGAAGGGAGGAGAAGAGGGGCACGAAAGCAGCGTTCAGCGCGCCTTCGCCAAACAGGCGGCGGAACATGTTGGGCAGGCGGAAGGCGATCTGATAGGCATCCTGCACCGGCCCGACCCCCATCAGCGCCGCAAGAAGCTGGTCACGCACAAGGCCGAGCACGCGGCTGAGCATGGTCCAGCCGCCAACCGTCAGAAACCCCCTGAGCACGCGTCCCCCGTCGGTGGCCGCATTGCGATGGTCGCGTGCGATGGTGGCATCAGTGGTCCATGACCGCGCGTTCGACCGCCATGCGTACACGACGGGATTCGGGGGGGGTAATGGACATGAACCAGTTGACCAGCGTGCCATCGCGGCCAATCAGGTATTTATAGAAATTCCACCGTGGCCGCGCCAGGAACCCGCCCTGCTGCGCCAGCCAGCGGAACAGCGGGGTCGCCTGTGGGCCGCGTACATGGCATTTCGCCGCAAGCGGAAAGGTAACGTGATAATTGCGTTCGCAAAATGCGCCGATTTCCTGCGCGTTGCCGGGTTCCTGTGCGCCGAAATCATTGGACGGCACACCCAGCACCGTCAGGTCATGGCTGCGCCATGTCGTCCACAATCCCTGCAATCCCTCGTACTGGGGGGTAAAGCCGCATTTGGATGCCGTGTTGACAATCAGGATCGGCTTGCCGCGCAGGGAGGAAAGGTCGATCGGCTCTCCGCTCAGGGCGGGTAACGTGAAGTCATACGCACAGGTCATGGGAATTGCTCGGGCTTGGGATAGGGTGGCGGTGTCGCCAGCGGTCTTGGGGGATAGGCGAATATTCGCCCGGTGCAGTCAAGACCCCCACCGCGTCAAGGGCGGGGGTTTTGTGTAAAACCCCGGTAACATTGCCACTGATATTGTCACGCATCGCGCGCGGCAGATCGCGCGCGGCAGCCTGCCGGGGCGTCATGTGGGGATGCCGAACTCCTGCCCCACCGGGCGGTTCATCAGCCGGGTGCGCGCGGCATGCAGGTCGATCGCCCCTGATAGGACAAGGGCCACGGTTTCGATGACCGGGACGGACACGCCCCGCCCCCGCGCAAGGTCAAGCAGTGCGGGCGCCGTGGTTACGCCTTCCACGACTCCACCCCCCTGTGCCAGGGCCTGTTCCAGCGTTTCCCCCCGCCCCAGTGCCAGCCCAAGCGTGTAATTGCGTGATGCCGCCCCCGTGCAGGTCAGGAGAAGGTCGCCGATTCCCGCCAGCCCCGACAGGGTTTCCGCCTGTCCACCCAGCGCATGCGACAGGCGGCCAAGTTCGGCGAGGCTGCGGGTAATCAGGGCGGCGCGTGCATTTTCGCCAAGGCCCGCGCCGATCGTCGCGCCCGCCGCAATGGCGATGACGTTCTTGGCGGCGCCACCAACCTGCACCCCGGTGGGATCGTTGCTGGCATACAGGCGGAAGGATGGGGTCGTCAGCAGGTCGGCAAGCGTGCGGGCCTGTGTTGCACTGGCGCAGGCCAGGACGGCGGCAGCGGGCAGGCCATGGGCGATTTCATGGGCAAAATTCGGGCCGGACAGTACGCCATGTGCGACCGTGGGGTGGATCTGGGCCATGATTGCGCATGGCAGCATGTCGGTCGAAAGCTCGACGCCCTTGCAACATGCGATCATCGGCGCGATCGGGGGCACGCGCGTGCAGACCGCGCGCAGATGTTGCGTCGGCACGGCAAGGAGGATCGCATCGGCATGTGTCGGCATGTCTGCCGACAGGGTGATGCGTTCGGGCAGCACGGCGTCAGGCAGGCGCGGCAGGGTGCGCCGTGGCGACAATGTTTCGGGCTGGCGCGCCCACAGATGCACATGCGCCCCGGCCCGTGCCGCCTGTATCGCAAGGGCGATGCCCCATGCCCCCGCGCCGATGACGGCGATATGCGCGCTGTTCATGTCCATCCGCTTCTCTCCTGCCTGTCACTGGTGCATGTCATCTGGTGCCTGCCATCTGGCATGCGCCTGAACGGGCGGCCCGTGCAAGGGGAAGGATACAGGGGGACAGGCAGGCACGCGACAGCATGCACGGAAGGCAAGGCCCGGCGAAGAGGTCGGGCGATGTGGGGGATCAGGCGATGCGGGTTATGGCGCCCGTCATCTTATGGGGCGCCATGATGCCCGCGATGATCGGGGCACTGAGGCACTGAGGCACTGGGGCACTGGGGCACTGGGGCACTGGGGCACTGGGGCACGTGGGCACCGGGGCGGCGTGTCGCGCAATCAGACCGCCGCCGCAGGTGCGAAACGCGCCGCCATGTCCGACAGGGGCCAGCGCGGGCGCGGGCGCAGGGCGATGTCATCGGGAATGGGCAGGCCGCCTGCTGTGGCCGTGCGCATGGTCTCGATCGCGGCCCATGCCACCATGACCGCGTTATCCGTGCATAACCGCAGCGGCGGGGCGGTGAACGGCAGGCCCCGTGCCTGCGCGATGGTGGTCAGGCGCGCACGCAGGACGGTGTTGGCCGCCACCCCGCCCGCCGCCACCAGCCCGCGCGCGTCAGGCATCATGTCCAGCGCATGCCCGATTCGGTCGGCCACGATATCGCTGACCGCGTGCTGGAAACTCGCCGCGAGGCCCGCTGCCACCTCATGCGGTAATGCCGCGCGGTCATAGGGGGCAAGTTTCTGCGCCACTGCTGTCTTCAGGCCGGAAAATGAAAAATCGCATCCCGCCCGTCCCATCAACGGGCGCGGCAGGGCAAAGGCGGATGGATCACCCTGTTGCGCCAGGGCCTCGACCGCCGGGCCGCCGGGCCAGCCAAGGCCGAGCATCTTCGCCACCTTGTCAAACGCCTCGCCCGCCGCATCGTCGATCGTGCCGCCAAGCCTGCGGTAATGGCCTACACCCTCCACCGCGATGCACTGGCAATGCCCGCCGGATACCAGCAGCAGGAGGAAGGGGAACGGCGCGCCACCGGGCGTGATCCCCGGCAGGCGGGCCGTAAGGGCATGGGCCTCGATATGGTTGACGGCGATGAATGGCCGCCCCAGCGCGAGGGCGAGGCCCTTGGCGAAGTTGGCGCCCACGATCAGCCCCCCGATCAGGCCGGGGCCACAGCTTGCGGCGACCGCGCCGACATCGCCCGGCTGCATCCCCGCATCGTGCAGCACCCCACGCACCAGCGCAGGCAGCGCGCCCAGGTGCGCGCGCGCCGCGATTTCGGGCACGACCCCGCCGAATGGCACATGTCCGGATTGCGTTAATGTCGCCTCTGCCATGACGCGACCGTCGGCCGATACGATGGCGCAGGCCGTGTCATCACAGGAAGATTCAATCGCCAGCACGGGTGATGGCAGGTCGGGTGCGGGTACGGGGCGCAGGCTCATCGTGCAAAATACAGTCCGTTTGGGGCGAATGTCATCTTTCCTTTATCGTGAGGGGGTAATAGACACGCGATATGGATTTCGCAAAGTCTTCCGCCCCTGTTCCATCGTCCGCGTTGCAGAAAGTCGCGGCCGAGGCCGCTGCACGACAGCGAAAGGACACTCCCCGCGCCGAACCGCACCGGCGGCAACTGCCGCTGAAGGTGGGAACGCGTGCGTCCCCGCTCGCGCTTGTGCAGACGCGCGCCTTCCTGACGGTGCTGACGCGTTTCTGTCCGGTCCTGCGTGACATGGGCGCGTTCCAGGAACACCAGATCAGCACCACGGGTGACCAGGTGCTGAACCGCAAGCTGGCGGAAATCGGTGGCAAGGGCCTGTTTGCCAAGGAAATCCACGAAGCGTTGCTGGACGGGCGGATTGATTTCGCGGTCCACAGCCTCAAGGATCTGGAGACGGCGTTGCCGCCGGGGCTGGTCCTGGCCTGCACCCTGCGGCGCGAGGATGCGCGCGATGTCCTGATCCTTGGTCCTGATTGTCCCACGCCGGACCCGATGGACCCGTATTCCGCCCTGGCGCCGGGTGCGCTGGTGGGATGTGCGTCCGTGCGGCGGCAGGCGCAGATGCTGCATGTCCGCCCCGACCTGCGCTTTGGCCTGCTGCGTGGCAATGTGCAGACGCGCCTTGACAAGCTGGCGGCCCGGCAGTGCGAGGCGACGTTGCTGGCGCTGGCGGGATTACGCCGTCTGGGGATGGAGGATCGTGCGGACGTCATCCTTGACCCCACGGTCATGGTGCCTGCCGCGGGGCAGGGGATCGTGGGCGTCACGGTGCGCGAAAGTGATGTCGAACTGCGCGAACTCCTCGCCGCGATCGAGGATTACGAGGCCCGCGCCGTCGCCACCGCCGAACGTGCCCTGCTGGCTGAACTTGACGGGTCGTGTCGCACCCCCATTGGTGGGTATGCCCGCCTGATCCCGGTGGTGGCCGGTGGCGCGCCCGAACTGCACCTGACCGGACTGGTCGCGCGGGAAGATGGATCTTTCCTGCTCAAGCGTTCCATCAGCGGTGCGCCGTCCGATGCCGCGCGCCTTGGCCATGCGCTGGGACGCAGCCTGCGGGCCGACAGCCCGTCGGATATCTTTGCCGAATAACGGCAGTATCTCACAGGGCGGGCGGGCGGGCGTGCTGGTGACACGACCGCCCCCGGGCCTTGCGGAAACCATTGCTACACTTGCCGCGCGGGGCTGGCGACCGGTCGCCGCCCCGATGCTGGATATCGTCACCTGTCCGCTGGCGTCATATGGCGCGTCGCCGCCACAGGCGGTGGTCGTAACCAGCAGCCAGGCGGTGGCCGCCATCGCGCGGCCCGACCTTGTGGGCATTCCCTGTTATGCCGTCGGCGCCGCGACGGCCCGTCGCGCGCGTGCCGCCGGTTTTGCCCATGTGCGGATTGCGCCCGAAGGCACGGCGCAGGGGCTGGGCCGGATGCTGTCGGCCCAGATCATGCCATCGGCGGGGTCGCTCCTGCTTGCGGTGGGGCAGGGATATGCCATGGACCTTGCGCGTGACCTGCGTGACGTGGGCTTTCGGGTACGGCGGCGTACGGTCTATCGCGTGACACGGCGCAGGCAGCTTGACGGGCCGGGACATGAGATGCTGATGGCGGGGCAGGCCGCGGCCGTGCTGTTCTTCTCCCCCCGCACGGCGCAGGCATTCATGGCGGCATTGACGCCCGCGCAGCGTCTGGCGCTTGCGCATGTGCGCGCCATCGTCATTTCCGAACGTACCGCGCGGGTGCTTGATGCGGCGCTGTGGCGGTCGGTGGAGGTTGCCCCCACCCCCGACAGTATTGGCATGCTGTCCCGTCTTGGCGCCGGGCCTTTGCCCGTGGGGCCTTTTTCCGACATGCCCTGAGAGGCTGTTTGGGGAGGCTGTTTGGGACAGCCAAAATTTATGGATGCCCCCTGTCGTCGCAGGCAGGCTGTGCCATAAGTCTTTGTAAATAATTGAAAATAATAAGATATCTGGCTGTCTTGTCGGCTGCCTCTGTCAAAAAAAGGCCCGATGGACATTGCCACCGGGCCCTTGATTTCCTTCAGTCCCGACCGGGCATGCCGGTGTCAGGCGTGGCCGGCGGCCTGTGCGAAGGAAGAGTTGCGCTTGCGCTGCCACAGTTCCACAAAGTCGATCGGTTGCAGCACGACCGGCGGGAAGCCGCTTTCGCGCGTGACATCGCACAGGATGTTGCGCACGAACGGGAATATCAGGCGCGGCACCTCGATCATCAGGATCTGTTCCAGGATGTTTTCAGGTGCGCCCGTCACCGTTGTCACCGCGCAATATACCAGTTCGCCCACGAAGACCGGACGCTCGGCCGCAGGTGCGTCGGCGGTGGCTACCGGCGGCAGCTTGGCCATGATCTTGGTGGTCATCGACACTTCGTAAACCGGCTGTTCGGGGTGGATCTGCGCGGTCGTTACGTCGATTTCGATGTTCATGCTGGGGTTTTCAGCCTGCAACTGCTGAAAGATCATGGGGCCACCCGGAACCTCGAACGACAGATCCTTGACGTATTGCAGGTTGATGCTCATCGAAATCTGGGGGGCGGACTGTCCCTCCGGCTGTTCGTTGGTGTCCTGCGGAAGGGTGGAGGGCTTGTCGGTCATGTGGCTGTGTATTCCCTGAAAACGGAAAGGGTGAGGAAATAGGGTGTTCCCAGCCGGTAGCATGCCTCCGCGCGTTCGCCAACTGTATCGCCGCGTCAGGCAATTGCCGCGATATGTGCATTAAACGCCTCTGTCGCATTGTCTTGGCAGCGGGCGTTGCCTATGTTTGGCGAAGGATTTTTTAACGGGTCGGGGTTCTCCCGCTCGCGGGTATGGACAGGCGGCATGGATTTTTTATTTGGGCATTTCCCCCTTGACCTGGTGTTCCTGGGGCTGGTCGCCGTGTTTCTGGTGCTGCGCCTGCGGGGCATCCTGGGCAAGCGTGTCGGCGCCGAACCCGCCGCGCGTACGATGCAGCCCACGCCGACACCGGCCCCTGTGATCGAGGGGAAGCCCGAACCCGCGCCCCCCGCGACGACCTATGACATCCCGACCCCTGACACCCGCGTGGGACAGGTGCTGTCCGCGATCGCCGCGCGCCAGCAGGGCTTTACCCCCGACGGTTTCATCCGCCAGGTGGAGGACGCCTTTCGCCAGATCGTGCAGGCCTATGCCGTGGGGGATATCGAAACCCTGCGCCAGCACCTGACCGAAAGCACCTTCACCGCGTTCGAGGCTGCGATCGTATCGCGCCAGCAGGCCCATGAAACCATGCGCAGCGAAATCCGTGACATCACGGACATGGCGATCATTGATGCGGAACTGTCGCCCGATGTCAGCGTGCCTTATGCCCGGATCGAGGTGCGCATCGTGTCCGATCAGGTCAGCGTCACGCTGGATCAGAACGGACAGCCCGTATCGGGCGTGGACGCCGTGACCGAGTTTTCGGACCTGTGGACGTTCGAACGGATTCTTGGCGCTGCGACCCCGGGCGCGCAATGGCGTCTTGGCGCCAGCCGCAGCGCCTGATCCCGATCCCTTTTTCCAACTACCAGCCTGAGACTGTGCCTGAGTGATCATGAAGCGTGTACCTGTCCTTGCGTCGGCACTGCTGCTGTGCGCGTGCCATAACCTTGCCCCGCAGGTGGGGCCTCAGACGGTGGCCCGGCATGCGGATGACAGATACCCTTCCAAGACACGGGCCATTTCCTTTTCAAAGGTCGCAGGCTGGGACAGCGACGATACGGCGCAGGCGCTTTCGGTCTTTGTGGCGGAATGCCACAAGCTTGGTTCCCTGCCCGCCGAAAGCGCCCTTGGCGATGGCGCGGGCGGGGCGGGGACCCGCGTGGGGGACTGGCTTGCGGCCTGTGACGCCGCGCGCCGGGTCGCGCCGGACAATGCCGCCGCCGCGCGGGATTTCTTCCAGGCATGGTTCCAGCCCTATCGTATCGGGACGCCTGACCGGCAGGGAACGCTGTTTACCGGGTATTATGAACCTGAAATCCGTGGGTCGCTGAAACGTGGCGGGATCTACCAGACCCCGGTCTATCGCCGTCCGCCCGACCTGCAGCGCACGCGTGATGCGCAGGGCCACATGCACACAGGCCGCAAGGAGGGGACGAAATTCGTGCCCTATGCCACCCGTGCGCAGATTGATGGCGGCGCGCTTGCACATCACAAGCTGGAACTGCTCTGGGTGGCAGATCCGGTTGACCTGTTTTTCATGCAGGTTCAGGGCGCGGGTCGCGTGCGCCTGCCCAACGAACAGGTCGTACGCCTGAGTTTCGACGGCCATAATGGGCAGCCTTATGTCCCATTGGGCCAGGTAATGGTGCAAAAAGGATATCTTGAGGCAGGCCATGTGAGCCTGACGGCGATTCGCGACTGGCTGGAGACACATCCCGCGCAGGCCCGCAGCGTGATGGAGGCGAACCCCAATTATGTCTTCTTCACCGAACTGCCTTCCGACAGTACTGATGTCGGCACGCCCGGCGCATTGGGCGTGCCGCTGACGCCGGGACGTTCCCTGGCGGTGGACCGCCATGCCATCCCGCTTGGCGCGCCGGTTTGGATCAATACGGCCGTCAATGCCGCGGGACATGTGGAAACGTGGAAACGGCTGGGCTTTGCGCAGGATCTGAGCCGTGATGTCAAGGGAACGGGGCGTGTGGACCTGTATCTTGGCTGGGGGCCAGAGGCGGCGCAGGATGCCGCGGCCCAGCATTCCGTCGGTCAGCTGATCGTGCTGTTGCCCCGCAAGGCCGCAAAGGAGGCCGTAAGGGACGCCGCATCCGGGGACGGTGCGTCCTGAACGGTGGTTGCCAGGTGTGCGAACGCCACGGGATGACCTGAAACAGATTATTGATAAATAACGCTAAAAGTTCCTGTTGGCTGCCTTCCTGGAAAAGCAGCGTCGTTTGAAATCCTAATAAGGTTTCTGCAATAAGATTTCGACAGGGACTTTCACGATTTCAGGATGTTGCGGTTGCCTTTTCAAACAGTCTCCAGGGGGTAGAGAGCCATGGCCGGGCGGTCCACCACCACGGCGGCGGGTCCGCAGGGGCCAGTGTCGCCCCGTACCGTACGTTATCGCGAGGGGCCGCATCAACTGGTGCGTGGCGACTGCCTGAAGGTCCTGCGCCGGATGCCCGCGGACAGTGTCGATGTCGTGGTGACATCGCCGCCGTACAATATCGGCCTGCGTTACAGCACCTATAACGATACCTTGGACGAGCAGGGCTATCTTGACTGGATGGTGGCCATTTCGCGCCAGGTCCGGCGCGTGATGAAGCCCGACGGGTCGTTCTTCCTCAACATTGCCGGGTCTTCGGCGCAACCATGGCTGCCGTTCGAACTGATGGTACGGCTGCGCGCGTTGTTTGCGTTGCAGAACCACATAAGCTGGGTGAAGTCGATTTCAATCGGGGCGGAGACGTTCGGCCATTTCAAGCCGGTCAACAGCCATCGCTATCTTCACCGTAACCACGAACACCTTTTTCACCTGACCCGTTCGGGGCATGTGAACCTGCAACGGCTGGATGTTGGTGTCCCGTATATGGACAAATCGAACATTGTGCGGCGCGGGCATCGGCAGGACCGGCGCTGTCGGGGGGATACATGGTTCGTCCCGTATGAAACGGTACAGGGCAAGGCGCAGAAATATAACCATCCCGGCACGTTCCCAGTCAGCCTGCCGCAGATGTGCATCCGCCTGCATGGTCGGCCGGATGCGGTCGTGCTTGATCCGTTCATGGGCACCGGCACCACCATTGTCGCCGCCCTGCGTGAAGGGGCACGGGGAATCGGGATCGACCTCGACAGCGGATATGTCGAGATCGCGCGCGAACGCGTGCGCGCGGCCCTGAAGGAAAGCGGGGCGGGAGAGTGATGCCCCGTTATTGATTTTTTCACTTGTTTTCATTGAAACGATTATTTTGACAAATGCTCCACCGATACGTCAGAACACGCCTGAACACAGACGGGGGAATAAAGGGACATGTCGGTAAGGAAGGCGATTCTGGGGATCGTGGCCGTCGGGGGCATCGCATATGGTGGTACTGTCGCCTATCTGACCCATTTCGATCATGAAACGGCACCCGCGCCCGCCGGGGCCAATGTCGATGCGGTTTCGGCCACGGCGCTGAATGTCCTGCGCGAGGCACGGTGTGATTACTGCCATGCGGCCAAGGTGGAACTGCCGTTCTATTTCAAGGTGCCGGTGGCCAACCAGTTGATGAATCGTGATCGTGATCAGGGGCTGCGTCATTTCCGCGTCGAACCCGTGATCGAGGCGTTGCAGACCGGCAAGGTGCCAGGTGAGGAAGCCATGGCCCGTATCGAGGAAGTGGTGCGCCAGAACCGCATGCCGCCCTCGCTTTACCTGCTGATGCACTGGCATGCCCATATGTCCACCGAACAGCGTGATGCCGTACTGGCATGGATTGCGCAGGAACGGCGCGAACATTATGCGACATCGGGGGTTGCCGCGCGCTTTGCCGCCGAACCGGTGCAGCCTGTGCCTGCCGCCCTGCCGGTGGATGCGAACAAGGTGGCGTTGGGGCAACGGCTGTTCTTTGAAAAGAAGCTGTCGGAAAATGGCGAACTGAACTGCGCCAGTTGCCACAGCCTGCAACATGCGGGCATGGATGGCCTTGTGACGGCGACGGGTATTTTTGGCCAGAAGGGGCCGATCAATGATCCGACGGTGTTCAATGCAGCATTGAACCAGAGCCAGTTCTGGAATGGGCGGGCCGCGACGTTGGCGGATCAGGCGGCCGGACCTGTGATGAACCCATTGGAAATGGGATCACATGACTGGGGTGCCGTGGCCGATCGCCTGCGGGCCGATCCGACTTATGTTGCGGATTTCCAGACCGCATTTGGCAGCGCGGACATCAACCAGGATACGATTACCGCTGCCATTGCTGAATTCGAAAAGACACTGCTGACACCCGACAGCCGCTTTGACCAGTATCTGAAGGGGGATGACACTGCGCTGAATACGCAGGAAAAGCATGGCTACGAACTGTTCAAGACTGTTGGCTGCTCTGGCTGTCATACCGGTGCGTCCATGGGTGGGCAGGCGTTCGAGGTCATGGGGCTGGAAGGTGATTACTTCGCCGCGCGTGGCGGGGCCGTGACCGATGCGGACAAGGGGCGCTTTACCGTGACGCACCAGCCGCAGGATATGGAACGTTTCAAGGTGCCGAACCTGCGCAATGTGGCCCTGACGGCACCATATTTCCATGATGGCAGCATCAAGACGCTTGATGGCGCGGTGCGCGAAATGGCGCGTTACCAGACGCCCGACCATGATATTTCCGATCAGGACGTGGCCGATATCGTTGCGTTCCTCAATACCCTGACCGGTAAATACCAGGGGCAGACCCTGACTTTGGGGCAATAAGGGACACGCCCTTGCGGGCATTGTTCACAGTGTTTTTGGACCCCGCCGCATCATGTGGCGGGGTTTTTTGATGCCGGTATGACAGTATGCCATGATAAGGGAAGGCGACAGAGCGACAAAGAGACCGGGCGGCCGGGCGACAGGGTGATGTTTCGTTACGCGTCATCAACTGCCGGGGAAACGGGATCAGCGGGCGCGGGAGGAAGGTCAAGGTGCGGCGGCGTCGGATACTCAATCAGGATGAGCAGGCGCTATGGGCGGCCTTTACGCACGATATCTCCCCCTTGCGCACGGCCCGTGCCCCGGCACGTGTCCTGTCACGCACACCGCAATCGCCCCCATCCGCGCCGGACGGAGGCTTGCCTGCGCCAGAGTCCGCGACGCCGGCGCAGGGCGTACGACGCCTTAATGCCCCTGAACTGCATCATCGGCCCGCCCATGGCCGGGCGGATCATGACCGTATGCTTGAAATCGGGGTCAGGCGTCCCGGCCTGGATGATACAAGCTGGCGTGGGCTGGTCAGTGGACGGTTGCGGCCGCAACGGCGGCTGGACCTGCATGGACAGATCGCACAGACGGCGTTCTATCGGCTGCATACCTTCTTGTTGCAGGCGCGAGCTGACAACGTACGGTGCGTTGAAATCATTACCGGGTTGGGCAGTGGCGCCAATGGCGGCATCCTGCGGCGCGAACTGCCATTATGGCTGGGGCGGGCCGACCTGCGGCGTTTCATCCTTGCGGTGGTGCATCCACATGCGGCCAATCAGGGGGCGGTGCGCATCCTGCTGCGCCGACAGCAACGTCCCTAGGGCAGGGCGCGATTGTGGGAATGATGCGGGTTTTTGGCGGAATTTTTTAAAAAGCGCCGAAAATATCCTGTCGTTTTAAAGGCAGGGCAACACGCATGAACTTCTGTCGCCCCTTGGGAAGACTGTTTGGGAACAACCTATGGAATAATAAAAATTCCGGGGCGGTATCTTGCTGCCAAAAAACGACGCCTTGCAAAGTGTATCGGGAAAAGCTTGGCCAGAAAATTTTAGGCTTCCAGTCGGTTGCTGGACCTCCCGTCTTCAACCGTCCGTTAAAGAACGTCGCCCGGATTTGTATGTCTGCGGATGGTTTCTATCCCATCCGCCAGTCTGGCAGGTGGGTCGAAAGCCACCGGCGCAGCGCCATGATGGAGGTCACGTCCCCCGCCATCTGCCGCAATGGGCCGGTGCAGGCCGTCGCATCAAGCAGTTTGCGTCCCGTGCCGCTGGCCATTGTGCGGATGTCCGTGCTGTCGATGGCGAGGTCGCAGGCATGGCGCCATTCCGCGACCAGCGTCGGGGGCGTCAGCATTGGCAGGACAAGCCCGATATCAAGTGCCGCCGCCGCGGACAGCGCCGTCCATGCCCCATATAACAGTGATGACAGCGCCGAATGGTTTTCACGCAGCAGTACGTCATGCATGAAGGGCACGCGCTGCCCCCCGATTTCCAGCGGGACGCTGTCGGTCAGGGAAAACAGCGCAGGATAACCGTCATGCGACAGCGCCTCGATCGCCGTGCGTGTTTCGGCAGAACCCTGCGGGTCGAGGATCTGTATCACATCGACCTGGTTGTCACGCAATGCTGCGATCGCGTCTGTCACACTGGCCAGGCCGGGCACGGGAATGGGGCGCAGGCCGAACATCGTCATGCCCAGAACGGTCGGCAGTTCAATGCCCGTCAGGGTGGAAACCGCGATGCGCACCGGGCGGTCGCGCATGAAATTTTCGATGTTGCGGTGAAGCTGCGCATGCCCGATCACCACAGGTGACAGCAGGCTGAAGAACAGGGGCAGCCAGCGCGAATAATCGAAATGGATGCGTGCCTCGCCCGATAATGCGGCGACAAGTGCCGCCCCTGGCACCGCAAGCGCCGTGGTCCCGTCGGGGGTGGTCTGGGTATCAAACAGGTTGGCGGCTGTGACGCCGTCCTGGCCCACGGTCATGCGCGTTGAAATCACCTGACCATGACCAAAACCGCGTTCGAGTTCCGGGGCAAGAAGCCCACCCCACCGTCCGGCCGTGCTGCCCTTGTCCCCCCCGATCAGCAATTGGGGATTGGTGACGGATTGCGCCTGCACCGGCAGGCGCTTGGGGGGGAGTTCCGAAGCCCCCGCCCGTCCCGCCAGCACTGCCGCCCCAAGGGGCAGGGCCGCCAGCAGGAGATCCCGGCGCCGCATCACATGCCCGCCCGGCGGTCTGCGCCGGGCGGGGCATGGGGAGGATGGGTCATCAGGGGGGGCTGGGGACAAGTTGTGGCTACTCCGCATGTCGGGATGGTGGAACCGGGATGCTGGCCGCGGATTGCGGCAGTCGTGCGGCCAATTTAGGGCCAGCGTACCTCCGGGGGAAGGCTCATCAGGATGGCTTCGGTATTCCCGCCGGTTTTCAGGCCGAACAGGGTGCCGCGGTCATGCAGCAGGTTGAACTCCACATAACGGCCGCGCCGGACAAGCTGTGCCTCACGCTGATCGGGGGTCCAGGGTTCCATCATGCGGCCACGCACGATGTCGGGATAGGTTTCAAGGAAGCCAAGCCCCACGTCGCGGGTAAAGGCGAAATCGGCATTGGCATCGCCACTGTGCAGGCGGTCATAGAATATTCCGCCAAGCCCGCGTGCCTCGTCCCGATGGGGCAGGTAGAAGTATTTGTCGCACCAGTCGCGAAAGCGCGGGTAATATTCCGGGTCATGGCGTTCGCATGCCGTGCGGAACCCGTCATGGAAACGCGCGGCGTCGGCAATGGCCTCGGCGCTTTTGGGGAACATCGGCGTGATGTCGCCACCGCCGCCGAACCACCCTTCGGTGGTGACGATCATGCGGGTGTTGAAATGCGCGGCGGGGACCAGCGGGCTGCACATATGCGCAACAAGGCTGATGCCGGTCGCAAAGAAGCGCGGATCTTCGGCGGCGCCGGGAATGGTGTGGCGGAATTCGGGGCTGAAGGTGCCCGACACGGTGGAAACATTGACCCCCACCTTTTCAAACACCCGCCCGCGCATCAGGCTGATGACGCCACCACCACCGGGGGAACCATCCTCGTTCGCGCCACGGTTCCATGACGTGCGTTCGAAACGTCCCGGTGCGGTCCGCGCGCCCAGGGTGGGGGCGTTGTCGCGGGCGGCGTCATCCTCGATCTGTTCAAAGGCGGCGCAGATACGGTCGCGCAGGTTTTCGAACCATGTGCGGGCCGCCTCTTTCATGGCGTCGTGGGCAAGGGGCGGGCGGGCATTGGTCATTTGTATCATTCTTCAGGTCTGGTCCGTGATTGGGTATGGGTGCCTGTTTGTCCTTTCGATTGCAAGACAGGTCGTGCCGCCGCTAGGAAAAGGCAACAATGGCGGCTATGTTCGGCACCGGATGCACGCACGGGGCCTTGCCCGGTGCCGCCATGGATATGACCGGACCAAGATGCTGCCTTTTCCCGCCTGTGACGAAGCCTGACGCCAGATGATACGTGCCGCGCCATTCCCGCCACGCATCGTGCCACGCACGATGCGGCGTGCCGTGATCTGTCTTTCCCTGCTGTCTGTTGCTGCCGGGGCCGCCGGAGCCATCGGGCCAGCCAGTCAGGCACATGCGCAGTCCGCAAATCCTGTCCCCTCCCATGCGTGGAGCTTCAGCGGCCCGCTGGGCACTTTCGACATGGCGGCGGTGCAGCGTGGATATGCGGTGTATGACCATGTCTGTTCCGCATGCCACGGCATGACGGCGCTGACCTATGGCGATCTTGGCGGCATGGGCCTGACGGAGGAGCAGGTCGCCCGCATCGCCCATGCCCACCGCGTGCCCACGGGGGGGGATGCGGCGGGCAAGCCGGTGACACGGCCCGCGACCGCCGATGACCATCTGCGCTCGCCCTATGCCACGCCCGCGCTTGCGGCGGCGGCCAACCATGGTGCCCGCCCCCCCGATCAGTCACGGCTGGAGGTTGTCTATCCCGGCGGGGCCAGCCGCATGCGCGCGTTGCTGCTGGGGTATGGGCAGGCGCCGCCCGCCGGGATGCAGGTCCCGGCCGGAAGTTTTTACAACCCCTATGCCGCCAATGGCATGATCGCCATGCCGCCGCCCCTGCATGATGGCGGCGTGACCTATGCCGACGGCACGGCCCCCACCACGGCGCAGCAGGCCGATGATGTCGTCACCTTTCTGACATGGGCGGCCCGTCCCCATCTGGAGGAACGTCACCGCACGGGTGTGCGTGTCGTCGTATTCCTGCTGGTCCTGCTTGTGCTTACCTTTTGCCTGAAACGGAGAATATGGTCCGATGTCCACTGAACCCGCCCACCCGTCTGATGTGATCGAGCCTGTCATCGGCCTGATCGGAGGCTCCGGCCTGTATGACATCGAAGGGCTTGAAGACAAGGAATGGCGTACGGTCGAAACACCGTGGGGCAAGCCGTCGGACCAGTTGCTGTTCGGCAGGCTTGATGGCGTGCGCTGCGTGTTCCTGCCGCGCCATGGTCGTGGTCACCCGTTGCCGCCGACGCGCCTGAATTACCGTGCCAATATCGACGCGCTGAAGCGTTCGGGGGTGACCGATATCGTGTCGCTGTCCGCCGTGGGGTCACTGAAGGAAGAGCTGCCGCCGGGGCATTTCGTGGTCATTGACCAGTTCATCGACCGCTCTTTTGCGCGTGAAAAGACGTTTTTCGACACAGGCTGCGTTGCCCATGTCGGTATGGCCGACCCGCTATGTCCGCGTATCGGTGACGTGCTGGAGGGACAATGCCGGGCGCTGGGTCTGGATGTCACGCGCGGTGGCACATATCTGGTGATGGAGGGGCCGCAGTTTTCCACCCGTGCCGAAAGCAACCTGTACCGGTCCTGGGGATGCTCGGTCGTGGGCATGACCAACATGCCCGAAGCCAAGCTCGCCCGTGAAGCGGAGATCTGTTACGCCACCGTTGCCATGGTAACGGATTACGACTGCTGGCATGACGACCATGACAGTGTGACCGTCGATGCGGTGGTCAAGGTGATGCAGGAAAACTCCAGCCGGGCGCGTGCGCTGGTGCGTGCGGTCATCCCGCAGTTGGGCAAGCCGCGTGGCCCGTGCCATGCCGGGTGCGACCGTGCGCTGGAACATGCCATCATCACCGCACCCGACCGTCGCGATCCCGCCCTGCTGGCAAAGCTTGATGCGGTTGCGGGACGCGTGCTCGCACGGGGCTGAGGCAGGTCCTGCCCGTCCCGTGCGGTCGATTGCCGCAGGGGACGGGATTTTTGGACGTCTTGGACGTGATGTGGGCAGAGTATTGCGACAGGGGCAACCGGAAGGCGGGCAACAGAAAGTTTCGGGAGAGCACCTGAAAAAGCCGTCCCGGAGTTCTTGGCGGTTTGTTTGCAAGGCGTCGCCTGCTTAACAACAAGGCAACGACTCAAGAGATTGTCTGAAAACACATCATTGATAAAAAACAGGAAAAGTTTTTGGGTGCCGCCTTTTTTTTAAAAAGGCGGCGTCTTCTGAAGCTTTTTAGAAAAAGCTTCACCAAAAACATTTATAATTTCAGTAGGTTATCAAGTATAGCTTTCAAACAGTCTCTCAAAAAATCTTTTCCACTTCCTTAAATCAAGGGGGCTGCCAAGCCGCAGTCGCGGCATCCCGGTCGCATGCCCCCCGCAGGGTATTGCGCCTACAGCCAGTGTTCAAAGAAGCTGAGGGTGCGTTGCATCGCCAGCGTGGCCGCCGTTTCGTTGTAGCTGCTGCGGTCGGTGCAGCCGAACCCGTGGTCCGCACCTTCATAGACAAAAATCTCGATGTCTTCGTGCGCTGCGCGGATGGCGTCGATGTCCCCGGCAGGGATATGGGCATCATCGGCCCCGAAATGCAGTTGCACGGGACAGTTTGGAACCCGTGCGCGTTCCGCCGCGATACCGCCCCCATACCATCCCACCGCCGCGGCGAATGTGGTGGTGCGGCATGCCGCCTCCCATGCCAGTGTGCCCCCCCAGCAGAACCCCATGACGCCCTTCTTTTCCGTTGTCAGCGCATCGGCGGCGGCGGCAAGGTCAAGCAGCGTGCCCGCAAGCGGTACCCGCGCCCGCAGCGCCAGCCCTTCCTTCATCCCATCGGCGGAATAGGGCAGGATGGCGTTGCGCTGCGCACGATCGAAGATCGCGGGGGCGATGACCTGATATCCTTTGGTCGCCAGTTCATCGCAGACCGCGCGGATATACGGGGTAATACCAAAGATCTCCTGCACCACGACGACGGCGCGCGCCGCATCTGGCCGCCCCGCGCGATAGGCGGACAGTGTGTGCCCGTCCGTGGCGGTAAGGGTGATGATCGATCCCATATATGTCTCCCCCATAATTGATTGGTCATGCGCGATGGAACGGCCCCATGCGGCCATGGTGAATGCAGGACCTATATCACATCCATGCCTTTGCCTGACACCGGCAGTGCCGGGGGTGTGATGGCGGTGTATCCGGGACTCGGGCCGGGGCGCGGTGGCGCAGGGGACGCATGCAGTCCGTGCGGGCCAGAGACAACGATGTGCAGGAGGATGGGTATTTTCGTAATTCATTGATATATAATGATATATTTGTGGATTTCCTGCCTTTTTCTGGTAATCCCCGTAGGCGTTGGGGAAAGTTGGCCAGGAATCTTGGTGCTTCCCTTGACACCTAAAAGAGGTCTTCCTATCTGCTCTTTAGCACTCTCATGAGGGGAGTGCTAACGCGATGCGGCCTGGCGCGCGCGCCAAACCGGTGGCGTTGCTTAATTCAAGGGCGTTACCTTTTTTAGATTATGGAGCGATCCATCCAATGACGAAATTTCGTCCCCTGCATGACCGCGTGGTTGTCCGTCGCCTCAAGGGTGAGGAAAAGACAGCCGGTGGGATCATCATCCCCGAGACCGCCAAGGAAAAGCCGATGGAAGGCGAGGTTATCTCGGTCGGAGCGGGCGCCCGCAACGAACAGGGCCAGATTGTTGCCCTGGACGTCAAGGCTGGTGACCGCGTGCTGTTCGGCAAATGGTCCGGCACCGAAGTCACGATCGACGGCGAAGAGCTGCTGATCATGAAGGAAAGCGACATCATGGGCGTTGTTGCCTGAGCGTCGTACGCCTGAACCTGATCCGATTACATAACCTTTCCTGACTGGAGAAACTGAAATGGCTGCCAAGGACGTAAAGTTCGGCGATGAAGCACGTCGGCGCATGCTGCGTGGCGTGGATATCCTGGCCGATGCGGTCAAGGTAACACTGGGTCCGAAGGGACGTAACGTCGTCCTCGACAAGAGCTTTGGCGCACCGCGCATCACCAAGGACGGTGTTTCGGTCGCCAAGGAAATCGAACTGGCTGACAAGTTCGAGAACATGGGCGCGCAGATGGTGCGCGAAGTCGCCAGCAAGACCAACGACATTGCCGGTGACGGCACGACCACCGCGACCGTCCTGGCGCAGGCGATCGTGCGCGAAGGCGCCAAGGCTGTTGCCGCCGGCATGAACCCGATGGACCTCAAGCGCGGTATCGACAAGGCCGTCGGCGCGGTTGTCGAGGAACTGAAGAAGAACACCAAGAAGATCACGACGCCTGCCGAAACGGCGCAGGTCGGCACGATTTCCGCCAATGGCGAAAAGGAAATCGGCGAAATGATCTCGCAGGCCATGCAGAAGGTCGGCAGCGAGGGCGTGATCACCGTCGAGGAAGCGAAGGGCCTGCACACCGAACTCGACGTTGTCGAGGGCATGCAGTTCGATCGCGGCTACATCTCCCCGTATTTCGTGACGAACGCGGAGAAGATGACTGTCGATCTGGACAGCCCCTATATCCTGATCCACGAAAAGAAGCTGTCGTCGCTGCAGCCGATGCTGCCGCTGCTTGAGGCCGTGGTGCAGTCGGGCCGTCCGCTGCTGATCATCGCCGAAGACGTCGATGGCGAGGCGCTGGCGACCCTGGTGGTCAACAAGCTGCGTGGCGGCCTGAAGATTGCTGCGGTGAAGGCACCGGGCTTTGGTGATCGCCGCAAGGCGATGCTTGAGGATATCGCGATCCTGACCGGTGGCCAGGTCATCAGCGAAGACCTGGGCATCAAGCTCGAAAGCGTCACGCTGAACATGCTGGGCACCGCCAAGAAGGTGCATATCGACAAGGAAAACACCACGATCGTCGAGGGTGCGGGCGAAGGCGAGGCCATCAAGGGCCGTTGCAGCCAGATCCGTGCGCAGATCGAGGAAACCACGTCCGATTACGACCGTGAAAAGCTGCAGGAACGCCTGGCGAAGCTGGCCGGTGGTGTTGCCGTGATCCGCGTCGGTGGTTCGACCGAGGTCGAGGTGAAGGAACGCAAGGATCGCGTCGATGACGCGCTGCATGCGACCCGCGCCGCGGTTGAAGAAGGCATCGTTCCCGGTGGTGGCACGGCGCTGGCGCGTGCGTCCACGACGCTGGCTCACCTGCATTTCCACAACGAGGACCAGCGCGTCGGTGCGGACATCATCCGCAAGGCCCTGCAGGCCCCGCTGCGCCAGATCGCCCACAATGCAGGCGAAGACGGTGCGGTCATCGCTGGCAAGGTGCTGGAAAACGAAACCTATGCATATGGTTTCGATGCGCAGGAAGGTACCTACAAGGACCTCGTCGCGGCTGGCATCATCGACCCGATGAAGGTCGTCCGCACCGCCCTGCAGGATGCAGCGTCGGTTGCGGGCCTGCTGATCACCACCGAAGCGATGGTGGCGGAGCGTCCGGAAAAGAAGGCCCCCGCGATGCCGGAAGGCGGAATGGGCGGCATGGGTGGCATGGGCGGCATGGATTTCTGATCCATTCCACCCCGGGAAAGGGGGCAGGGCGGTTTCCGGCCGGGATCGCCCGCCCCGTTTCCCAGACCCTGCGGAAACGCGAAAGAGGGGGAAGGCGGCATGTCCGCCTTCCCCCTTTTTTTATGTCCGGGGGCATTTTTTTTAGAGATGCGATTTGACAAGGGGCAGCTATTCATGCTGCCCCTATAGACAGCACGAACGACGTGAAATCCGACTGGGTGTTTTTTCCGGATGCCCTGTTTTTTTCATGACCGTAAAGGCGAGAGCCCGAATTCCCGGTATTGGGACCGGCAAAGAGGCGCAGGAGAGTATATCGGCTATGGCAACCGGAAAAGTTAAGTGGTTCAACGCGACCAAGGGTTTTGGATTCATTATGCCTGACGATGGTGGCAAGGACGTGTTCGTGCACATCACCGCAGTGCAGGCGGCAGGCCTGCGTGGCCTCGATGAGAATCAGGCTGTCAGCTACGACATCACGATGGAACGCGGCAAGGCAGCGGCAAGCAACCTCAAGCCGCTGTAAGCCTTCGCGGGCTTACCGAAGGATCACGGCGCTGGCGGGGTGTCTGACGTCCCGTCACCGGTTTGAAGGAACCGTGTGATCTCTCGCGCCGCATGGGCCAGTCCCATGCGGTGGACCGCGACCCCTGGCGGGAACGCGGAAAGAAGGCGCGACGGGGTGCGCCGGTCCAGCAGGACAAAGACCCCACGATCCGTTTCGCTACGGATCAGGCGACCAAAGGCCTGGCGCAGGCGCAGACGCGCGATGCGGTCATCATATCGCGATGGCGCCCCACCCGACAGATGGATGCGTCGTTCACGATGCAGGATATCGGGACGCGGCCATGGCACGCGTTCAAAGACAACCAGACGCAGGGCCTGTCCGGGCACATCCACGCCGTCACGCATGGCGTCGGTCCCCAGCAGGCATGAATTGTGTTCGCTGCGGAAAATATCCACCAGCGTCGCGTTATCCATCGGGTCCACATGTTGCGCATAAAGCGGCAACCCCGCCATTTCCAGCGGCCCAGCCAGGCGCGCATGAACGTCGCGCAATCGTGATATCGCCGTGAATAGCCCCAGCCCCCCACCCCCCGAAGCCTCGAACAGGGTGCGGTATGCCCCCGCCAGCGAGGCCGGATCATCATGGGCCACATCGGTGATGATGAAGGCGCGGCTCTGTGCCCGGTAATCGAACGGACTGGCCAGTGAGGCGCGCAGCGCGGGCATGGGCAGGTGTGCCGCCCCCGAACGCGCTTCCGCCGCCTCCCACGCGCGTTCGGCCTCTTCGTGGTTCGTGGTGTCGTTTTCATCACGCAGGGTGGCCGATGTCACCAGCAGCCCATGCGCCGGGGCGGCCAGCACGGCGGAAAAGGGAATGGTGGGGTCCAGCCAGTGGCGATAAAGCCCCACGTCACGCTCGCCAGGTTTTTGGCCTTCACGTCGGTCAAGGCGGATGAAGTCGATATATTGCGGCACCTGTCCCGGTTCGGTGGCATGTTCCGTGCCCACCGCCCCCAGCATCGCGGCCCAACCATCAAGCCGTGCCAGCGCGCGTTTGCGGATGGCGCGGATTGCGGCCTCGATCCGTTCGCGTGACCCGCTGTCCAGCGTATCCGAATCATCCTCCAGCCGCACCCCAAGTCGGCTGACCAGCGTGCGCAGGGGGGTAATCAGCCGTTCAAGCGCCCGTGCCAGCGTGCGCGCGGCCTCGACAAGGGGTTCGGGCACGGGATGAAGGTCACATTCCACCGCGCCACGCCGGGGGGAGGCTGGGCCACCATGCGTGCGTGCCAGCGCCTGCCTGCGCAATAGCAGCAGCAGGGCTTCGGTCGGGTTCGACAGGACCGGTTCTTCAATCCTTTCGGGCATGGCGGCCTGCGGTGGCAGGGCCGGTGATTCGGGCAGGGGATCGTCGTCAGGCGGCTGCGTATCGGACTCGGCCAGGCGGGCGGACCAGCCGGGGGCGGGCAGGGCATGGGCGGCCATCAGGGCGGCATCAAGCGGGGTCTCAAGCTGCGGCATGCCGACCACGAGGTCATCGAGCCGCCGCTTCAGCCCGCGCGCACGTGATCGCGCCCCTTCGGCGCCCAGCAGCCAACGGCGCAGTTCGGCGGCCTCCAGCCCGGACAGTTCGGTGGAAAACGCGCTGTCGGCGGCATCCATCAGGTGGTGCCCCTCGTCAAAGACATAACGCGTGGGGATATTGTCCTCGTTGCTGGTGCCGGCCCCGTCGAGGGCATGCCATGCCGCCTGTGACATGACGAGGGCATGGTTTGCGATCACCAGGTCGGCCGTGCGGGCGCGGCGGATGGAATGTTCGACAAAGCAGCGCTGGTAATGCGGGCATGCGCCGTGGATGCACTCCCCCCGCCGGTCCGCGATCCCCGCCAGCAGGCCACGCCCGAACAGGTCGCCAAACCATCCGGGCAGGTCGCCACCTGCGATGTCGCCATCCGCGCTTTGCATTGCCCAGCGCGAGATCAGGCACAGTCCGATCATCGCCCCTGCCGCCTTGGGGCCGCGCGACAGGGCGATATTGACCGATTCTTCCATGTTGAGGAGGCACAGGTAATTTTCCCGTCCCTTGCGGATCACGACATGTTCGCGGCGCACGGCGGGTTCGGGATACAGCCGCGCCAGTTCCGATTCGATCTGGCGTTGCAGGTGGCGCGTATAGGTGCTGATCCACACCGCCGCGTCGTTACGCCTGGCCCATACGCTTGATGGCGCGATATAGCCCAGCGTCTTGCCCGTGCCGGTCCCTGCCTCTGCCAGGACCATGTGCGGTGCGCCGCGCTGCGCACGCGGGGCAAAGGCGGCGGTGGCGACATCGGCGAAATCGGCCTGTCCCGCACGGGTTCGCGCATCGGGGCCAAGGATTTCGCCCAGTCGTGCGCGGGCCTCCGCCGGGGTGACGGGATGCGGGCCGGGTGGCGGCCGTGGGGCTGTATCCTCCCACTTTGGCAGGGTGCGCCATACCCGGATGGCGTCATTGGGCTGGAGCGGTTCGGGGGGAAAGGTCGCGCCGACATGCAGGGCGTGGCACACGCTGTCGCCCCAGGCCCATCCCATCTGGCGCATCTTGAACGCCAGTGCGGCCATCATCGGGCCATGGGGGCCATCATGTTGGCGTGCGATGCGTTCGAGCAGTTCGGCCGCCATGTCCATCAGCAGGTCTGCTTCTGCCCCCTCGACCTGGGCGCGCGGGAAATCGAGGGCACGTGCCAGCCCGCGCACCGTGGGCGGGACCGTTCGTGCAGGCATGGCGAAGGCGAACAGTTCCAGCAGGTCCAGCCATGGTGTGGGCTGTCCCGGGGGCGGCAGGTCGAGCCTGCGCGCGGTGGCGGGGGCATGGATGACCACCGGGGCGGGCCAATGCCGGAGTTCGCGCCGCACGTCCTCATGCGACAGCGACAAGATCTCGCCGTCGGGTGTCAGGACGGAACAGGTGTCGTGTCGGACAATCAGGGCAGGCGCGGTATCCGGCAGGGACGGGATGGCTGTCATGATCGTGAACATATAGGGCACATGCGTGCGGATGTCGCCTGTTGCGTGTAACGGAAGTTATCTTTGGCGCGGATTATGGTGTAAGGTGACGATTGACCCGCCCTTCCGCAATTCATAGCTTTCGGCCCCATGTCAGAACAGTATCGCATTCCCTCCTCTCCGCTGCCCAAGGCATGGCCTTTCGAGGAAGCCGCAAAACTTGCGTCCCATGTCGGTGACAGACCCGTCAGCGCCGATCGCCCCGTCCTGCTGGAAACGGGCTACGGGCCGTCGGGGCTGCCGCATATCGGCACGTTTGGCGAGGTCGCGCGCACATCGTGGGTTCGCCAGGCCTTTACCGCCATCACCGGAAAGCCGACGCGCCTGCTGGCGTTTTCCGATGATATGGACGCCCTGCGCAAGGTGCCCGACAACGTCCCCAATCAGGACATGCTGCGTCAGTTCATCGGCAAGCCGCTGTCGCGTGTGCCCGATCCGTTCGGGACGCATGAATCCTTTGCGGCCCATAATAATGCACGGCTTCAGGCCTTCCTCGACAGTTTTGGTTTCGATTACGAATTCGCCTCCTCCACTACCTATTACGAAGGCGGGCGTTTCGATGCCGCGCTGAAGCGTGTGCTGGAGGTGCATGACGAGATCGTGGCCGTCATCGCCCCCACGCTGGGTGCGGAACGGCGCGCCACCTATTCCCCCGTCCTGCCGATCCATCCGCGCACCGGGCAGGTGATGCAGGTGCGCATGGATGCGATCGACCCGGTCGCAGGCACCGTGCGCTGGACCGATGAGGAAGGGGAGACGTTCGAGACCCCAGTCACGGGGGGCCATGCCAAGATGCAGTGGAAGGCCGACTGGGCCATGCGGTGGTATGCGCTGGGTGTTGATTACGAAATGTCGGGCAAGGACCTGATCGACAGTGTGCGCCTGTCGGGCAGGATCTGCCGCATCCTTGGCGGTCGCGCGCCGGCGGGCCTGACCTATGAACTGTTCCTCGATGAAAACGGGCAGAAGATTTCCAAGTCCAAGGGCAATGGCATCTCGGTGGAGGAATGGTTGCGCTATGCCCCGCCCGAAAGCCTGGGGCAGTATATGTTCAACGCCCCGCAGCGTGCGAAGCGGCTGTTTTTTGATGTGATCCCCAAGGCGACGGACGAATACCTTGCCAACGTCACGCGCGCCCGCACGGCGCAGCAGGCGCAGGACCCGGCCCTGTGGACCAACCCGGCCTGGTTCATCCATGCCGGGCATGTCCCCGATGACGCAGGCAGCCCGATCACGTTCGGCATGCTGCTCAACCTCGCCAGCGTGGCCAATGCCGAAACGCCGGATGTGTTGTGGAAGTTCATCCAGCGTTACGATGCCGACGCCACGCCCGCGCGCGATCCCATGCTGGCCCGGCTGGTGGATCACGCCATCGTCTATTACGCGGATTTCGTCCGGCCGACGAAGCAGTACCGCGCGCCCGAAGGCAAGGAACGCGCTGCCCTGTCGGATCTGGCGGAAGCCCTGCGCGGGATGGATGAGGCCACCGCCACGCCCGACGATTACCAGAACCTGGTGTTCGAAATCGGCAAGCGCCATGGGTTCGAGCCGCTGCGGAGCTGGTTCGGCTGCCTTTACGAAGTGCTTCTTGGACAGAAGGAAGGGCCGCGTTTCGGGATTTTCATCGCACTTTACGGTGGCGGCGAAACCGTCGCCCTGATCGAGGCCGCCCTGACCCGCAGCGTGCCGCAGGCCGCCCAATCGTAGGCATGCCGGGGGTATCGCGTCCCATGGGACCATATTTTCCGTGACGCCGGGCTTTCCCCCGTCACATCCGCCCAGGCCATGCCCCTGTGCTGAAGGAAAAGAGGTAACGGGCTGGCGCAAATGGGTGCGGCACCTTCCCCATGCCATGGGGCTGGTGCTGATGGTCGCCGCAATCATCGTGGTGCAGCGTGAAATGCGCCACCTGCACTGGGCTGATATCCGTCACGCGCTGGTGGGGATTCCGGCGGCGACCCTGTGGGCGGGGGCGGGCATGACCGTCCTGTCCTATGTCGTGCTGTCGTTCTACGACTGGCTGGCGGTGCGCCAGATCGGGCGCACGATGCCGTTCCGGCGCACCGCCTTTGCCGCATTCTGTTCGTATGTCCTGTCGCACAACCTTGGCTTTTCAGCCATTTCGGGGGCTGCCGTAAGGTTCCGCCTGTATGGCAACTGGGGCCTGCGCCCGCTGGAGGTCGCGCAGATCATTGCGTTCTGCTCCGCGACTTATTTACTGGGGGCGGCGGTCCTGATCGGTGGTGTCCTGCTGTGGGAACCGGAAATGGTGCCGGTGGTGGGCGCCCGTGTGCCCCATCTGCTGCTGGAGGCGGTGGGCCTGCTGCTGTGGGGGGGCGTGGGGGGGTATATCCTGCTGGGCCGATGCCTGAACGAGGTCACGTTGTGGCGGTGGACCATCACGTTTCCATCCTCTGCCATGGCGGTGGCGCAAACGGTGGTTTCCGCGGCCGAGGTGGCGGCGACGGCGGGCATTGCCTACATCTTCCTTCCCGATGCGCCGGGGCTGGGTTATGGCGTTTTCCTTGCGATCTATATCGCGTCCTATACGGCGGGGCTGGTGGCCAGTGTCCCCGGGGGGCTGGGTGTCTTTGACGGGGCAATGATGCTGGCGCTGGGGGGGTATATGCCCGAACCGCGCATCATTACCGCCATCCTGATTTTTCGCCTGTTCTACTATATCATTCCGCTATTCCTTGCTGGTGTGATGTTTGCGGGGCACGAACTGTTCCTGCGTGGCGATGCGGTGCTGCTGTCGCGCAAGGCCGGTGGCGACAGCCCCGCGCGCGGGCCGCGTACCACACGTCCAAGTGTCGTTATCCGGGAGAGCGAGGCAGATTTTTCCGTCGCCGTGGCTACCGGGGCGGTCTCGCTGTGTGGCGGGGTGCTGATTGCGCTGACGATCCTTGATCCCGAAACATGGGACAATGCCGCCGGGTGGCTGCATACGCTGTTCGGCATGGCGGGGGATTACCTGCTGTCGCTGATTGGCGTTGCGCTGATCGGGCTGGCCATTGGCCTGTCACAGCGCGTGACGTTGGCATGGAAGGTCACGCTGGGCCTGCTGGCGGCGGCGGCGGGGTTGACGCTGTTACGGGGGTCGCCACTGCTGATCCCGGCCCTGATGGCGCTGGTTGCGATCCTGATCGCACCGTTTCGCAATTCCTATTACCGTCATGCCCGCGTGCTGAGTGAGCCTTTGTCCTTTCCCACGGTCATGTCACTGCTGCTGCTGATCGCATGCGTGGTCGTGCTGGCCTGTGCCGGGCCGCATGACGCGCTGGGCGGAAGCTGGTGGGAAATCATGCTGTTCGCGTCTTCGTCCGGGGTTGGGCGCTGGACAATGGGGCTGGCGGTCATGTTGGGATTGTTGATGATCATGCGCCTGATCCGGCCGGGACGTATTGCCATCGTCCCATGGGATGCGCAGGGTCAGGCCCGTTATCACATGCTGGACCATGCGATCGACGCGGTGGGCGCGGCGTGGCGGCCATCGGGCCTGATCGTCGGCGCGCGGGGGCAGGCGTTGCTGCCGTTCGTGCGGCGCGGGACATTCCTGATCGGGCTGGGCGATCCCGCAGGCAATGCAGAAGATTGCGTCTCCGCCATATGGTGGTTGCGCGACCTGGCGGTGCAGGAGGGGCGCCAGCCCGCCTTTTGGTGTGTGGGGGCGATGTTCCTGCCGGTTTATAACGATTTGGGACTGACGGCCTGGCCATTGCCGGTTTCGGCGCAGAAGGCCCATTCTCCGGGAATGGAGACTTTCTACCTGTGCGCGCGCCCGAATGATGCGCGTCTGCTGCAATCGCTCATGCATAACTAGGGGTAGATATGGCATGTATCAGCGGATAAGCCCTGTCTGCGCAAAGGAATCCATTTCGTTCCTTCTCCCCCGGGGATAAGTGCAGGCAACGTCTGCCTGGCGTGTTGACAACCAGTGCAAGCCGAAAGAAGGCATGAAGCGTGGCCGTTTCCCATGATGTCCTGAGCCATCTGAGCGTTCCTATCGGCTTGACCAGTGCATCCGGGGCGTTCCTGATGGCGTTCCCGGCGCTGTTTTCCATCGTCAACCCGTTGGGGGCGGCGCTGATTTTCGCGCAGGTCACGGACGGGCGCAGCCGGGCGGAATGTCTGGCGCTGGCGCGGACCGTGGCGTTCTATTCCGCCATGCTGATGATTGCGTCCATCTGGATGGGGGGGACAATCCTGTCCTTCTTCGGCATTACGATCAATGCGTTGCGCATTGCGGGTGGCCTGGTGGTGGCGGTGCGGGCATGGGCGTTGTTACAGGCCCCCGAAACCGAAGAAGCACGCAAGCAGGCGCAGGCCAGTCAGGGCGGGATGAGTGCCGCGCGTTCGAATGGCATGGAACTGGCGTTCTTTCCGCTGACGATGCCCTTTACCGTCGGGCCGGGCACCATTGCTGTGGCCATCGCGCTGAGTTCCGAAGGCTCGGCAGGTGTCAGCACGGTCATGTTCTATGGCATCCTGTCCGCTGCGGCCCTGGCCGTTGCATGCATCATCTGGGTTGCCTACGCCTATGCCGAGCAGTTGATGGGCCTGCTGGGGACAACCGGGACGCGTATTGTCTCGCGCCTTGTCGCATTGATCCTGCTGTCGATCGGGGTACAGATCCTGATTTCAGGCGTGCAGGGTGTGGTTCTCTCAATGGCGCATAACATCGTGCAACTGATGCACTGATCCCCACAGGGGAAATGGTCGCGTGCAATCATGATATCTGTTGCCAGACCCTTGTTCAATTTTCAGATTGTCGCCCTTACAGGAACGCATGCACCTCCCTGCGCAGGGCAGGCAGGACATCCGTGCCAAACCATGGGCTGCGGCGTTCCCACGCGCCTGTCCGCCACGAAGGATGTGGAAGGGGGAAAAAACGGGGCAGGTAATCACGGTAATGGCGCACGCGATCTTCTACCTTGCCCGGCCCCAGAACATGGTTCTGCGCATAGGATCCGACCAGCAGCGTCAGGCGGATATCGGGCATCAGGGCCAGTACCCGCTCACGCCATAAGGGGGCGCATTCGCGACGTGGCGGGCAATCGCCCCCTTTTGGCAGGCGGCCGGGATAGCACATGCCCATGGGCATGATGGCGATGCGTGCTGAGTCGTAAAAGGTCGCCCGATCAATGCCCAGCCATCCCCGCAACCGGTCGCCAGATGCATCGTTAAAGGACTGTCCCGTTTCATGAACACGGGTGCCGGGCGCCTGGCTTGCGATCAGGATGCGCGCGGTTGGGGAGACGTGCAGGATAGGGCGTGGCCCCAATGGCAGGACGTTGGCACAGGTGGTGCAGGCCCGGATTTCCGTTACCAGACGTTCCAGCGCCCCGTCATCCGTGGGGGGTGTCATATGTTCTGTCATGTTCCGGTCACGTCGCGCACCCATCGTGACACCGTTTTTGTGGCGGGGCCAAGCACCGTTTGATCGAACAGGTCCGTCCCCGCAGAAGGCTGAAGATTGAATTCCATGGTGTCGGCATGGGGGCTGGCCTGCTGCACAAATCCTGCGGCAGGATAGACCACGCCCGACGTGCCGATGGCCACGAACAGGTCACATGCCTGCAACGCCGCCGCGATCCGGTCCATGTGATAGGGGATTTCCCCGAACCAGACGATATCGGGACGTAATTGGGGACGATGGCAGGCCGGGCAGGGCGTCTGTGGCAGGCAGTCGGCATGCCATGATGGGGTGGCCCCGCAGGCGGTGCAGCGCACCCGCATCAGTTCCCCATGCATATGCACGACATCCCGGCTGCCCGCGCGTTCATGCAGGTCGTCGATATTTTGTGTGACGATCAGGATTTCGCCGTCCCACCTGCCGGTGGCGGCGCATTCCCCCATATGGGCAAGGGCCCTGTGGGCCGCATTTGGCTGCACATCAGCCAGTCCGGCCCGCAAACCATTATAGAATCGGTCCACCCGCATGGGGTCACGCGCGAACCCTTCGGGTGTGCAGATATCTGCAATCCGTTCATGATTCCACAATCCGTCTTCGCCGCGAAAGGTCTGAAGACCGGACTCCTGGCTGATCCCGGCGCCCGTCAGGACGACAATGCGTTGCATGGGGCCTCCCATCTTCATGGTGATCCGTGTCGGTGCAGTGTGGACGATCAGCACGCATAAGAAAACCGCCGCAGACATGGTCTGCGGCGGTCCCTGGTAGCCATGATCGGTATGGGGCCGATCAGTTTTACTGTGCGTTGTCCACACCCGTGTGCGTCTGCGGCGCAAACGTCCAGCCATGGCCGTAAGGCTGCGGCTGGAAGACAAGCCATCCGCTGCTGGTGGAGTTCCAGCCTGCGCTGGAGACCGGAGCCCCCGTATCGCGCAGCTTGGTAACGTCGGCGGCAGTGACGGTGCCCTGCGCCTTGTTGCCCCAGCTGGTGCGGATGAAGTTGACGACGTCCGCGATCTGCTGTGCCGACAGCGACTTGCTGTAGCCCGGCATCGCCACGGCGGACGGTGCCCAGTTGCTCGGCGGCAGGACGCCACCATGCGTGATCACGTTCACCAGCGACGTCGGGTCGTCGGTCACGACAACCGGGTTCCCAGCCAGCGGCGGGAACATACGCGGCACGCCACCACCATCGTTACGGTGACAGATGGCGCATTCCTTGACGTAGGTATCTGCGCCCGGGATGCTGGAAATGTTGCCCGAGGCCAGCGTGTTCGCCGTGGTCGCGTCATAGCTGTAGGGGGCCTGTGACGGCGGAACCGGCGGCAGGCTCTTCAGGTATTTGGCGATGGCATGCAGGTCGTCATCGGTGAAGTACTGCGTGCTCCATGCCACGACATCGCCCATTCCGCCAAAGACGGCCGAATGGTCGATACGACCGGACTTCAGGAACAGATAGATGTCATCCTCAGACCAGCGGCCCAGACCCACGTTCGGGTCGTTGCGCAGGCTGGGGGCGACCCAGTTGTCGATCGGTGCGCCACCGGACAGGAAGTCGGGACCCCCCGACGCATCCAGCGCCTTTTCCTGCATGGCAAAGCCACGCGGGGTATGACACGCACCGCAATGCCCGGCACCCGTCACAAGATATTCGCCCCGTGCAACCTCGGGATCCGTACCGGGGGCCGGCGTGAAATCCTTGGGCGAGGGGGAGAACATCATACGCCAGATCGACAGCGGCCAGCGCATGGACATCGGCCACGAAATCTCGGGCTGCTTGTCCGGCTGCGCCACCGGCTGCACGCCATGCATGAAATATGCATACAGCGCGCGGGTATCGTCCTTCGTCATGCGGGAGAAGGAAGGATAGGGCATCGCCGGATACAGCGTGGAACCATCCTTGCGGATGCCATGACGAACGGCTTCGTCAAATTCCTCGTAGGTGTAGCGGCCGATACCATATGTGGGATCGGGGGTGATGTTGGTCGAATAAATCGTCCCGATCGGGCTCTTGATTTCAAGCCCGCCGGCATACGCCGTTCCATGCAGGGCCGTGTGACATGCCACGCAGTCACCCAGCCTTGCGACATATGCCCCTTTCTGGACCAGCTCGGCATCGGGCGTCTGCGCCAATGCCGTGCCAGCCAGCAGACTAAGCGCTGCCGCGCCGAAAGTCACCTTAAGCCTGTTGATCATTATGTTCACCATCATGCGTCGCGTTGATGCGAAAAATTAAAAAAAGCGGGTTTACGGCAGCTGCTCGGGGATACCGGCTGCGTTCTTCCGCGCATCAACTTCCCGCTGGTAGGTTTCATTCGCACGCTTGATCAGGAACTGGCGAATATCCTCGATCTCGTTCGGGTTCATGTTGCCGTCAAAGCGATCCATGCCGTATGCGGTCAGCGCACCGCGACCAACAACATTGTAGAACGCATCGGTGTGGCGGATGGAACCGGACCAGCGCAGATCAGGCAGCACACCACCACCTTCGGCGTTATCGCCATGGCAGGCCGCGCAATAGGTCTGGAACTGGAAGTAGCCGTTATCGGTGCGGCTTGCATCGAACTTCTCAGGCGGCTTGACCGGCACGAAGCCCTGGTCGTTCTGCTTCGGCAGCGGACCACCCTTGCCGTCGAGCGAGAATGCAATCACGTGGGAGTGGTTGACCGTCCAGCCGCTGGTGCGCGCAAGGCCACCAAGGAAGAACGGATAGATGCCGCCCCAGCCCACTTCAACCGCAACATACTGCTTGCCCTTGGCAAGGTAGGTCACAGGCGGTGCGATGATGCCGCTATCCGCTGCAAAGTGGAACAGGTCCGTGCCGTTCGTGGCGTCATACGCATGGAATTCACCATTCGCCAGCCCCTGGAACAGCAGATCGCCACCAGTCGCCAGGATACCACCGTTCCACGGGCCCTTGTGGTCAACGCGCCACGCTTCGGCCTGCTTCTGCGGATCCCATGCCAGGATATAGCCCTTCAGATCCTTGACGAAGGCAGCCTTCGCTTCGGGAGAGTCAGGGATACCGACCTTGTTCATGTCAAGGCCAAGGTTCCAACTGTCGGGATGGGCCAGGAAGCCGCCCTTCTGGTTGGTGTACAGGAACGGAACCTGCTGCGCCGGGATATAGACCAGGCCCGTCTTGGGGCTGAAGGCCATCGCTGCGAAGTTGTGTCCGCCCAGATCGCCCGGAATGCCGTACCAGTCCTTGCCCGTAAGCGTATACAGCGCGTCGGGGTTATAGATCGGACGACCCGTCTTCGGATCAAGGCCGCTCGCCCAGTTCACATAGACGTAGTTCTTGCCGGAGATGAACTCGCCGGTCTTGGCGTCGATGATGTAGAAGAAGCCATTCTTCGGCGCATGCACGATGACATGGCGGGTTTCACCATTGATCGGCAGGTCAAGCGTCATGATCTGCTGAACCGAGGTGAAGTCCCACTGGTCCATCGGCGTTTCCTGGAAATGCCAGACATATTCGCCGGTTTCAGGCTTCAGCGCGACGATGCTGCCCAGGAACAGGTTGTCGCCCTTGCCTTCGGAACGGTACTTGTAGTTCCAAGGAGAGCCGTTACCCACGCCAAGGTAGACCAGGTCGGTCACGGGATCATAGACGATGGAATCCCATACGGTGCCGCCGCCGCCCTGACGGGTCCAGGCGCCGGTCGGGCTCCAGGTCTGGTAGGCCTTGTTCATCAGCACGCTGTCGGATGCTGCGTGATCGGGCTCGTTCTTGGGGTTGGGAACCGTAAAGAAGCGCCAGTCAACCTTGCCGGTTTCCGCGTCGAACGCGGTGACAAAGCCACGGGCACCGAATTCGGAACCACCGTTACCGATGATCACGCGGCCCTTGGCGATGCGCGGGGCGCCATCAACCGTATAGGAACGCTGCTTGCCGAGTTCGGCTTCGGGGGGGATGGTGTTCACGCTCCAGACCAGCTTGCCGGTCTTGGCGTCCAGGGCGATCAGGCGACCGTCGAACGTGCCGAAATAGACCTTGCCATTCCAGTACGCCGCACCGCGGTTGACGGTGTCGCAGCAGCCCTTGTCGGCGATGTTGCCTGGCACGCGCGGGTCATACGACCACAGCAGCTTGCCAGTGGCGGCGTCGATCGCCTTCATCATGCTCCAGTTGGTGGTGGCATACATGACGCCATCAACAACCAGGGGCGTGCCTTCCTGGCCACGGTTGGTATCGAGATCCAGATACCAGGCCAGCTTGAGGTTTCCGACATTGGAACGGTTGATCTGATCCAGCGGGCTGTAACGCTGTTCAGAATATGTGCGACCATAGGTCATCCAGTTACCGGGATGATCATCCGCATGGATGATCGCTTCGCCCGTCTGGCCCTGACCCTCATCAGCGGAAAATGCCATGTTGGCGTAGCCGGAGACGAGAGCCGCACATATCGTTCCGGCTGTAAGCGTTCTGCTCAGAGAACGTCTTTTTCCGAAAACGGCAGAAATCATATGTGATGTCCTCAGAAAACTAACGGTTTCGAATTCGGGACGCCGCCGCTGCAACTTTCCGCCGGAGGGCGCTTTTCATATCCAGGGGCAGAAGCGGGGCCATAAATCCGGCCCCAGTCACTACACGTCCCCAAGGGATTGAAAAACCGGCCTTCGACAGGGAGAAAAAGCAGGTAGTCCGTTTCATCCGAACATACCGGCGGGATTACATACGTCTTCTGACATTTTAGTGTTCGAGTTCACTAAGTTGTGAACAAGCTGTCGCATAAGCAATGATTCATACAAGATGAACCGTATGTAATATTTTGACATCTTACTGTTTTAAAAGGATATTTTTGATATTCGTCGCAGGTGGCATGTCATGTGTCGGCAACTTTATATGCCAATATCGTATTTCATATATTCGTATAAAATGTGACCACGCGGTATCGCGCGGTCATCTGTTTCGAAAGTGATGCAACTTTGCGTCAGGGACTCAGGTCGTAATCCTCAAGCACTTCATAGGCAGGGGATTCCTTTCCCCGCAGTGACCTGTAGAGGGAGAAGGTGCGGATAGCGGTCGCATCGCCCCCAACCATCGCATGACGTCCCAGCCATGTCGCCAGACGGGTCGCATCGGGGTAGGGGATCGACCCCAGGGTAATATGTGGAACGAACCGTCGGTGCCGTTCACCCAACCCGACACGCCGCATCGCGGTATCCACCTTGCGCTGGAGATGGAGGAGGGAGTCGTTGCGTACGATTCCCATCCACAGGGTCGCCGGTGCGCCGGGACGTTCAAACAGGCCGGGGGCATCGGCAAGGAGGTCGAACGCAGGGGCATGGATGGCCGACAATGCATGATGGATGTCCTCCATCATATGGCGGTCCGTAACCTCCCCGATGAAGCGCAGCGTCAGGTGGTAGGTTTCGGGGGGCACCCAGTTCACCTCGGCCAGGCTGCCGCGCAGTGTTGCAAGCCGGGTGGAAAGTGGATGGGGAATCCCCAGGGCAATGAAAAGTCTCATCAGGCAGCCCCATCAGGCAGGTGGAATGGAAATGCCAGCCATATCGGGCCATGGGGGATTATTGTCCCGCATCCCGGGCCAGATGATGCTAGGTTGTACTATATACTACTGTACGTATCTATGGCGCTGTGACCTTTACCGGCTATCATGTCCGGACAAGGGGCATGTGTTGCCATCTTTTAATGTGTTGGCCACGCGAACGTTCTTGAAGCCTCTATAGGATGCCCCAACATTCAGGGATGACACGTTCGCATGACGTGGATGAAGGAAACTTGAAATGGCTTTTGGCCCGGATTCGCGAACTTTTGCCAGACCCACGGCAAATGGTGCTGCCAGTTCCATTGATATGGGACTGCGCGCCTATATGTTGCGCGTTTATAACTGGATGACTTCGGGGTTGGTGCTGACAGGTCTGGTGGCTTACCTGATCGCCCATAATGCCGCGTTGCAGACCCTGTTCTATCAGGTGGTGGAAACGCCGGCGGGCAACGCCGTGCGCCCCACCGGGCTGGGTATGCTGGCGATGATTGCCCCGTTGGGATTCGTGCTGGTGATGTCGTTCGGTGTGAACCGGCTGTCGTTGCAGGCGGTGCAGGGGCTGTTCTGGCTGTTCTGTGGCGTGATGGGGTGCAGTCTGGCCAACATCTTCCTGGTGTTCACCGGGGTTTCGATCACCCGCGTGTTCTTCATCACGGCGGCAACCTTCGCCACGATGTCGATCTGGGGATATACGACACGTTCCGACCTTACCCGTTTCGGGTCGTTCCTGATGATGGGGCTGTTCGGGCTGGTGATCGCCGGACTCGTGAACATGTTCCTGCACAGCCCGGCCGTTTATTTCCTCTACAGCGTTGTTGGTGTCCTGCTGTTTGTCGGGCTGACCATGTTCGATACGCAGCGCATCAAGTTCACCTATCAGCAGTACGCAGCCTATGAGGGGCCGGAGATGGCCGCCCGTCGTTCGGTTTATGATGCGCTGGCGCTGTATCTGAACTTTATCAACCTGTTCCAGTTCATGTTGCAGTTCATGGGTGTGCGTAGCAACAATAACGACTGAGGTTCCTTCGCACGATCATTGTCCGCCCCCTGTTATGTATGCGGGGATGCCGGGCGCGAAAGACTCAGGCATGGGCCCGTCACGAAAGTGGCGGGCTTTTTTCGTGTTATGGCCCCCGATATGGAAGAGTCATGAACGTGACGGGAACATTTCAGGGCATTTCGGAACAAACGATGTTCGAAATAAGACTTATTCATTATAAGAAACAGTTAGTTGACAAGAGTGTGATGGACAAGAAAAACAGTTAATACGTTGTTTTCAGGCGATAAAAAAATATATCTACCCGACATTGAAATCTATTGAAATATTATGTGAAGGCTTGCTTATGAAGGGGTTCAGGTCGGATAACCCTTGAATAGAGAAAACATGTGAAAGGGAATACGGCACGAAAAAGGTACGCTTCAAGACACAGGACGGCATCGCGATTACCGGTCCGATCTGCCCTGACAGAAAACAGGATTGATATCTGATGGGCTGGATTGATCGAAATCATGGTCAGCCGGTCGGCAACCAACTCATGACAGATGCAAACCGAAAAAAACCATATGTTTGATTTTCGGGAGTTGACGAAGGTGCGATGTCGCTGTTGTGGGACGTTGTTGCCTGCATGAATGCAGATGCAGGGCCCGTGGCGTGCGTATAACGTGACCGTTGTTGTTAGTGCCCGTGGATGAAGCGAGGATGTGAGCGAAATAGGGTGATGTCGAAACCAACGAGGCGTGAGATGAAGAAAAAAATCTTGCCAAGATTATCGAAATTAATGTGCTTGTCCTCCGCAGCCCTCCTGGCAGGATGCGACTGGGATACGCTGAACCCCAAGGGTGTGATCGGGCTTCAGGAAAAGAACCTGATCCTGACGTCCACCATTGCGATGCTGCTGGTTGTCATTCCGGTGTGTATCCTGACCCTGGTGTTTGCCTGGCATTACCGTCAGTCCAATACCTCGGCCGAGTACCTGCCGAAATGGTCGCATTCCAACAAGATCGAAGTGATTATCTGGGCCGTTCCCAGCCTGATCATTCTGTTCCTGGCTGTGCTGACCTACCAGACCTGCCATTCGCTGGACCCGTACAAGCCGCTTGAGGCTGATGCGAACACCAAGCCGATCCATGTCGAAGTGGTGGCGCTGGACTGGAAGTGGCTCTTTATCTATCCGGATGAAGGGATCGCCACGGTCAACCAGATGGCGATGCCGGTAAATACGCCGGTTGATTTCCGGATTACCTCTGATTCCGTGATGAACTCGTTCTTCATCCCGCAGCTTGGCACCATGATCTATGCCATGGCGGGCATGCAGACACAGCTTCACCTGATTGCGAACGAAGCTGGCGATTTCCAGGGGGAATCCTCCAACTTTAGTGGTCGCGGCTTCTCCGACATGCGTTTCCGTGCGCTGGCAATGCCGGCGGACCAGTACAGCGCGTGGGTGGAAAAGGTGAAGGCTTCGTCCGAGCAGCTGGACAGCGCAAGCTATCCCAAGCTGGCCGCCCCGAGCGAGGCGAACCCGGTCGAGTACTTCTCGCATGTCGATGCAACTCTGTTTGACGATATCGTTGCCAAGTACAACAACGGCATGGTCATGGATAAGAGCACCGGCAAGATGCTGCACATGCAGCAGTCCGCAATGTCCGACATGAATATGAAGGAATAGGACAGATGTTAGGAAAATTAACCTGGTCGGCCATTCCTATTGATGTGCCGATCCTTGTAGGGACCTTCATCGGTGCCGCGATTGCGGGACTGGCCGTTCTGGGTCTGATCACCTATTACGGCAAATGGGGCTACCTGTGGCGTGAGTGGCTGACCTCGGTCGATCACAAGCGTATTGGTGTCATGTATATCGTGGTTGCGCTGGTTGCGCTGTTCCGCGGTTTTGCCGACGCCATCATGATGCGTACGCAGCTTGCGCTGGCCTATGCCGGGAATCCCGGTTATCTGCCGCCGCACCATTATGACCAGATCTTCTCCGCCCACGGCACGATCATGATCTTCTTCATGGCCATGGCGTTCATGCAGGGTCTGATGAACATTGTGGTCCCGCTGCAGATCGGTGCGCGCGACGTTGCCTTCCCGTTCGTGAACACACTGAGCTTCTGGATGACGACCATCAGCTTCCTGCTGGTCAACGTCTCGCTGTTCATTGGTGAGTTCTCGCAGTGCGGCTGGCTTGCGTATCCCCCCCTGTCCGAACAGCAGTTCAGCCCCGGCGTCGGTGTTGATTACTATATCTGGGCGGTGCAGCTGTCGGGTGTCGGCACGCTTCTGACGGGTGTGAACTTCTTTGCGACGATCGTGAAGATGCGCGCGCCTGGCATGGATTACATGCGGATGCCGGTGTTCACCTGGACCATCTTCTGCACGACCGTGCTGATCATGGTGGCCTTCCCGATCCTGACCGTTGCGATGGGTCTGCTGGGTCTTGACCGTTACCTGGGCATGCACTTCTTCACCAATGATGGTGGCGGCAACCAGATGCTCTATCTGAGCGTGATCTGGGGCTGGGGCCATCCCGAAGTGTACATTCTGGTGCTGCCTGCTTTTGGCGCCTTCTCTGAAATCACCCAGACCTTCTCCCGCAAGCCGCTGTTCGGCTACAAGACGATGGTGTATGCCACGGCCTCCATCATGGTCCTGTCGCTGGTTGTGTGGGTTCACCACTTCTTCACCATGGGTGCCGGCCCGAACGTCAACGCGTTCTTTGGCATCATGACGATGGTCATCGCGGTCCCGACGGGCGTGAAGATCTTCAACTGGCTGTTCACCATGTATAAGGGCCGCGTCGAATTCCACGCGACCATGTACTGGGTCATCGGCTTCATGATCACCTTCTCCATCGGTGGCATGACCGGCGTTATGCTTGCGATCCCGGCTTCGGACTTCGTGCTGCATAACAGTCTGTTCGTTATCGCCCACTTCCATAACGTGATTATCGGTGGTGTGTATTTCGGCTACGTCGCGGCGATGAACTTCTGGTTCCCCAAGGCTTTCGGCTTCAAGCTGAATGAAGCATGGGGCAAGCGGGCGTTCTGGTTCTGGTTCGTTGGCTTCTACTTTGCGTTCATGCCGCTGTATGTGCTGGGCTTCGACGGCATGACCCGTCGTATGAACCACTACGACAACCCCGCATGGCATCCGTGGCTGCTGATCGCGGAATTCGGTGCGGTCCTGATCGCCCTGGGTATCGTGTGCCAGCTGACGCAGCTGTATGTTTCGATCCGTGATCGTAACCTGGCTGAAAACCGTGACATGACGGGCGATCCCTGGAACGCTCGTACCCTGGAATGGTCCACGTCTTCGCCGCCGCCGTTCTACAACTTCGCGGTTCTGCCGGTTGTTCATGAACTCGATGCGTTTGCCCATGATAAGGAAGCCGGTATCGACACGCGCTCTGCGGGTGCTGATTACCAGCCCATCCATATGCCGAAGAACACGGCCTGTGGTTTCCTGATCGGTGCGTTCAGCTTCATCCTTGGCTTTGCAGCTATCTGGTGGATCTGGTGGCTGGCTGCTGTTGGTCTGATTGGTGTCATCGCTACGGTGATCGCCCGTTCGTCCGACAACGATGTCGACTACTATGTGCCGGTTTCCGAGGTTGCCCGCATTGAAAACGAGCATACCCACAACCTTATGGCAGCACAGGCAGCAGAATAATGGCGCATAATATTACTGCTGATGCGGCCCACGCCCACGAAGAACACCACGAATCTCCCGTGGTGTTTGGGTTCTGGCTGTATCTGATGACGGACTGCATCATCTTCGGCACGCTGTTTGCTGTGTTCGCGGTGCTGCGGACCCAGTTTAACGGCGGACCGAACGGTCATGAGGTCTTTGAACTGTCTGGTGTCGGAATTGAAACGGCGATCCTGCTGTTCAGCTCCATCACCTACGGTTTCGGCATGATCGCCGCACACGCGAACAAGATCAGCACGATGCGGGTCTGGCTGGGGGTTACCTTCCTGCTGGGCCTGGGCTTCCTGTTCATGGAAATCCGTGAGTTCTCTCACATGATTGCCGAAGGCAACGGCCCGGATCGCAGTGCGTTCCTGTCGTCGTTCTTCACGCTGGTTGGCACGCATGGTCTGCATGTCACCTGCGGCCTGCTGTGGATGGCGGTCCTGCTGTTCCAGACGGCTGGCAAGACCGAGCTGAACGAGCGCATGATCGGCAAGCTTACCTGCCTCAGCCTGTTCTGGCACTTTCTGGACATTGTCTGGATCTGTGTTTTCACCTTTGTCTATCTGATGAGTGTGGTCTGATGGCTGATGCACATACATCCTCTGCGGGTGAGAGCCACGGGAGTGTAGGGTCTTACCTCACCGGGTTCGTAATTTCTGTTCTGCTGACGGCTGCGGCCTTCGGTCTGGTGATGGCGCATACGTTCTCACCGTCCGGGACCATGGGGGCGATCACGCTCCTTGCCGTGGTGCAGATCGTTGTTCACCTGATTTTCTTCCTGCATATGAACGGTTCTTCCGAACAGCGCTGGAACATCATGGCCTTTGCTTTTACGGTCGTGACGGTTCTGATCCTGGTTGGCGGCACGATCTTCATCATGCATGACACCTCGATCAACATGATGTCGCGCTAAGCGATATCAGCCCGGTCCGGATATCCCCTGGGGTATCCGGGCAATGGTCAAAAAAAGGGCCGGCGAGGATTTTCCTCGCCGGCCCTTTTTGATGGGACGATGTTGCCGGGATCAGTTTTTGTGCGGTTCGGGCGACAGCAGTTCGGCCTTGTTGGGCTTGTCCTTCCATTCTTCCGCATCGGCGGGGGCATCGCCCTTGCGGGTAATGTTGGGCCATACACCTGCGTATTTGGCATTGATTTCCGCCCATGCGGTGGCACGGTCATCACTGTCGGGAAAGATTGCCTCGGCCGGGCATTCCGGTTCGCACACGCCGCAGTCGATGCATTCGTCCGGGCTGATCACCAGGAAGTTCTCACCTGCATAGAAGCAGTCGACGGGGCAAACCTCGACGCAATCCATGAATTTGCAGCGAATGCAGTTTTCGGTGACCACATAGGTCATCGCCTATCTCCGATCATTATTTACAGGCCAAAGCAGTATATCTTCAGCCAGGGACATGAGATGAGGGCGCCAGCAATGGGCAGAAAACCTCATCCGGAATGGGCGAAGATATGAGAGGGTTTTGCCATTGTGGCAAGTCAAAGACGCCCACAAATGAATAATCCCTGATCGCGCGGGTTACTTGCGCTGCATTTCGTCAATTTCTGGAATAACGTCATATAGCATCCGTGCAGCCGATGCGCCTTCGCGGCGGCGGGCAAAGCCTGCCACCCGGATGACCATGACGCTGCGTCGATCCGGCGCTGGCAATGTCAGGATATCGCCGGGATGCACCTGTGCATGAGCCTTTACGGTGCGTTGGCGGTTGATGCGCACCTGTCCCGCCGCGATGAATTCCGCGCAATCATTACGACTCCGCGCAAAACGGGCATGAAACAGCCACAGGTCAAGGCGCTGGGCCTGTGGGGCCGTCGTTTGCGTCGTTTCCTCCCGCCCACCATTGTCCCGTGTGGCCTTGCGGCTCATGACCGTCGTTCCCTTAGTACCGCCAGCACGGCAAAGGGATGGTCCGCCTGATCCTGCCTGTGCTGCGTGGCGGCCATGGGCGCATGTTTGCGTGCGCCTGTGGCCGTGCGGCCCCGTGTGGGGCGGCGGGACTGACCCGGGATGTCGGTGGCCGCCGCCGCATGGGCCGGGGTATGGGCCGGGGCACGGCGCAGGCGTCCCACCAGCATGGCGGGGGCAGGGGGGCCGAATTGCGCCGGGTGCAATGGGCGTGTGGGCCGGACATGGATTTCCAGTCCCTTGAGCACGGCCTGTATGGCGTCGCGCCGGATGCTCAGGCGGGATGCAAGGGCATTCGACAGTGGCACCGGATGATGTCGCGTCTGGCGTGTCAGTTCCGTCACCAGCCTGTCGGCGATATCGGCGCGGATACGTACCGGCCCTGCCCGCATCCAGCCCATGCGGTCCATGAATGTCGCAGGCAGCATGTCGTGGGGGACGGACACGACACTGGCGGCAGGCAGTTCGGGGATATCCGTCTCCATATGCGCGCAGGTCAGGATCGCACGCAGCCGCATGCAGCGTGGCTTCATCAGGGCGGGCATGAACAGGGCGAGATGCCCCATACGGATGCCCAGACGCCCCAGATGCCCATGCAGGACACGTGAACGCGCCTCGTCGCGTGCCAGCATGGTGACGCCGCCATCCTCCATCAGGCGATGGAGGATGCCACGCAGCATCGGGTCGTCAGGCACTGCCGCCTGTGCCGCGAACAGGGGGGCCAGCACCTCGCGCACGTGGCGGTCGAGCCATTCATGCAGGCGTTCGCGGATGCGTTCACGCTGCACATTGTCCAGCAGCGGGTTGTCCAGCACCTCGATACGTGGGTGCAGCAGGTCATGGCCATGGCGCAGGCGGGCAACATTCTCGCCTTCCCACATCAGGTGCCGCCCATCCTGCGCAAAGCCGAAGCAGGAGTCGGGCGCATGGGCCAGCACATGCACCCGACGCGGGATTTCGGTGCGCACCGCCCGTCGCGCCGCGCGCATCAGCAACCGTCGATCCGGCTCGTCAAAGCCTTCGGCCTTCAGCTCCAGGCCGGCGATACGCCCGACGGGATGTCCCTCCACCAGCACGTCGCCCTGTGCGGTGACGGCGGAAAGCAGGTCCTCTGCACTGCCTTCGTCCAATCGCCGGATCAGGGTGGCGGCCCGGCGGTCCACGAAGCGGGCGGTCAGTTGCGCATGCAGCGCGTCGGAGAGCTGGTTTTCCGCATCGCGCGTGCGCTCCTGCCAATATTCGGCATTGCGCAGCCAGTCGGGGCGTGCGGCGATATAGGCGCACACGCGAATGCCCGACAGGCGATGCATCAGCGAATCGATCGTGCCCTCCGGCCGCAGGAAGGCGGCAATCTGCCCGTCCATCCATGCGGGGGGGACGCGGCCGTCACGTATGACGTGGGAAAAGATGCGCGCGCATAAACGGATATGGCTGTCATCGCCAAGCTTGCGGAAATCCGGGATCTGGCAGCTTTCCCACAGCAGGCGCGTTGCCGCGCGCGACCGCGCCATGGTGCGGATTTCGGGGCTTGCGGCAAGGCTGGCGAGTGCCAGCACATCCGACGCCTCATGCCCTGCCGTCAGTTCGGGGCGCGGCGGCGAGCGCCCCAGACTTGAGAGCAGGGCGTCGGGTGAGGAAAAATCAAGGTCGCTGTTACGCCATGACAGGCGCGCCAGCGGGTCGAAGCGATGCTCTTCCACGGCTTCGGCGACGTCTTCCGACAGGGGGCGGCACATTGCGGTGGTGCCGAATGTGCCATCGCGCAGGCCCCGCCCGGCGCGTCCCGCCACCTGTGCGATTTCCGCGGGTGTCAGCGGGCGCATGCGCGTGCCGTCGAATTTGGACAGGCTGGCGAAGGCGACATGGTTGACATCCATGTTCAGCCCCATCCCGATCGCGTCTGTCGCGACAAGGTAATCCACCTCCTTGTTCTGGTACAGCGCGACCTGCGCATTGCGCGTGCGCGGCGAGAGCTGGCCCATCACGATCGCGCACCCGCCACGACGGCGGCGTATTAGTTCGGCAATGGCGTAGACCTCGGCTGCGGAAAACGCGACGATGGCCGAACGTGGCGGCAGGCGTGTCAGCTTGCTTGCCCCTGTATAGGCCAGGTGTGACAGGCGGGGACGGTGTTCGATCTCGATCCCCGGCACCAACCGCCGCAACAGGGGGCGGATGGTGTCGGCGCCCAGGAACATCGTCTCCACCTGTCCGCGCGCATGCAGCAGCCTGTCGGTGAAGATGTGTCCACGATCTGGATCCGCGCAGAGCTGGATTTCATCGACCGCGACGAACGCCACCCGCCGGTCGAGGGGCATGGCCTCCACCGTGCAGGAAAACCAGCGTGCGTTGGGGGGGACGATTTTTTCTTCGCCCGTGATGAGGGCCACGGCCCCCACGCCCTTGCGTGCGACCATGCGGTCATAATTTTCGCGTGCGAGAAGACGCAGCGGAAAGCCGATGATGCCACTGGCATGCGCCAGCATCCGTTCGATGGCCAGATGCGTCTTTCCGGTGTTGGTGGGGCCGAGTACGGCGCGCACCTGCGCGGAGGACGAAATGCCGGTCGCGCGTCCGGCGGCGGAATGAAGGGGGCCAGCCCCCGTGGGTACACCCGTCATACCCGTATGCTCTGGCGAGTGGCGGGTAAATGCAAGCAAAACCAGCATATCGCGTGCGACAGGTTGCATGGCGTGCGTGGCGGACGCACGCTGGGGTGGCAAACGACCTGAAAGGGTAACGCCATGACACTTGATGATTTTCCCTGCCTGTTGCGCCAATCCGCGGCAGATGACCTGCCGGTGCGCGTGGTCCATGCGGTGCGCCCCGCGCAGGTGCCGCACCTTGCCGCACTGATCGGTGCGCCTGCGGCGGCCTTTGCGCATGATGCCGGTTTCGGTGCGACCCATGGCCAGGTGCTGCTGCTGCCGGGGGAAAAGGGCGTGGATTCGGCGCTGCTGGGATTGGGCGACGGGCAGGAAGGGGGGGCGTGCGATCCCTTCGTATCCGGTGTGCTGCCCGCGCGCCTGCCGGCCGGGGCGTGGCGTGTGCTGGCGCCGGCGGACGTGGCGGCGGATGATATTGTCCTTGGGTTCTGCCTTGGGGCCTATCGCATGCCTGCCTTCGGGCGCGCACGCTCCGAAGGTACGGCGGCGGCGCGTCTGGTCGTGACGGAACAGGCGATCGGCGCGGCACAGGTGGCGGCCTGCATGTGTCAGGCGCGTGACCTGATCAACACGCCACCCAACCTGATGGGGCCTGCCGACCTTGCGCACGTGGCGCAGGACACCCTGCTTCCGCTTGGCGCGCAGGTGCGCGTCATCACCGGGGATGCGTTGCAGGCCGCGTATCCGACCGTGGCGCATGTCGGGATGGGATCGGATCGCCCCGCCTGCGTTGTCGTGGCCGAATGGCGTGGCAGCACGGCGGACGCGAATGCGCCGTTGCTGTCGTTGGCGGGAAAGGGGGTGTGTTTTGATACCGGCGGGTATGACATCAAGCCCGCCTCCTCCATGTTGCGGATGAAGAAGGATATGGGCGGTGCGGCGCTGATGCTGGCCCTGGCGCGTCTGGTCATGCTGCGTGATCTGCCGCTGCGGCTGGAACTGCGGCTGGGCTGTGTTGAAAACAGCGTGTCGGGTCATGCCATGCGGCCGTCCGACGTGATTGTCACGCGGTCGGGTCAGACGGTGGAGGTCGGGAATACCGACGCCGAAGGGCGGCTGGTGCTGTGCGATCTGCTGAGTGAGGCCTGCGACTCCGCCCCCGACCTGCTGCTGGATGCCGCGACCCTGACGGGGGCGGCACGGGTTGCGCTGGGGCCGGACCTGCCCGCGCTGTTCAGCAATGATGATGCCGTGGCGGCGCACCTGCTGGCGGCGGGGGATATGTGCGCCGACCCGATGTGGCGCCTGCCCCTGTGGGATGGGTATCGCGAATGGCTGCGCAGTTCGGTGGCGGATATGAACAATATTTCATCCCGACCCATGGCGGGGGCGGTCACAGCCGCCCTGTTTTTGCAGAATTTTGTCAAAACTGATGTGCGCTGGGCTCATATCGATACGTATGGGTGGAATGATTCTGCACGGCCTGGTCGACCAGAGGGTGGAGAAAGTCTTTGTTTAAGAGCGGCTTACGGAGGAATATTAAAAATATTTAATTTCGAGGACAGAATAGGACACTGATGTAACGATCCGATCCGGAAACTAATTTGCATTATGCGACTTATATATGCCGTAATTGCCAATTATATGTGCAACACCATCTTATCCCATGTCGGCGGGGCGCAGAGTCTTCGTGCCGGGGTCGGTCATGGATAGCAAAACAAGGATTGAAATGATGGCACAGTCATCAGGTTCGGATTCGATGATTAACACCCTGCGCGATACCATTGTCTCCATGGTGCGCCGCGATGGCCCGGACCTGTCCGCGCGCCAGCTTGGGGTCTATCTCACCTGCTATCTGCAGGACGGGCCGCATACGGTGCGTGGCCTTGCGGCGGACCTCAACGTCTCCAAGCCCGCGATTACCCGTGCGCTCGACCGGCTTGAGGACCTGCGTCTGGTCAAGCGTGTGCGTGACCCGATGGATGGCCGTTCGGTCCTGATCTGCCGCACCCCCGATGGCAAGACCTCGCTGCGTGAACTGGCCGCCATCGTGAACGAGGTCGGCGCCCCGCAGGACCGCGAGGCCGAAGCCCCCGTGCGCAAGGCACGCGTGCGACGCATGGACGAACGCCTGCGTCGCGCGGGCTGATAGCGGGTCGTGTCATGGCCGTGGGGGTGTGGAACCTGAACCCCCGTGGCGCATTATGTCATGGCTATGGTCCTTATGACGGCAACGGAAGCAGGAGAATTCAATGATTCGTATGGTAACCCGCGCGGCGGCTGTCGCCCTGATGTCGATGCCCCTTCTTGGTGCCGCCGCGTATGCTGACGATGCACTCGGGACGCCTGCGGGACGTGTCACGATCAAGGTCCAGTCCGCCGATATCGGGATTGGCCGGACATGGGGGTCGGGGCGCCTGACGTTCCAGCACCATACCTATCGCTTCCGTATTGATGGGGGGTCCATCGCGGCTGTCGGATATTCCAAGGTCACTGGCAGTGGCGAGGTCTATAACCTTCATGAGGTGAAGGATTTTGAAGGCAGTTATGCCGCAGTCAATGGTGAGGCGACGGCCGGCACGGGTGTTGGTGGCATCGTGTTAAGCAACCCCAACGGCGTGAAGATCAAGCTGGTGACGCAGAGCAAGGGCGGACGCCTTGCCGCGGCGGCACAGGGCATGAAGATCACGCTTGTCAAATAACCTTAAGGCCACCAAGGGCAGGATGCGTCCATAACCTGCTGGAACAATGACGTTCCGGGGGGCGCGTCGTTGAAACAGGCGGTGGTTCAAAGACGCCGTCTGGATCTGAAAAAGCGGCGTGTGGCAACCGTGTCACGATGCATGTAACAGGGACCAGCCATCCGGGCCGGTCCCTGTTTTTGTATCGGGCCTGTATGTCGGTGCAGGTTGTCTTACGAGACTGTTTGAAAAGTCATCCTCGATAACATGCTGAAATTATAAAGGTTTTTGGTGAAGTTTTTTCCAAAAAGCTTCGAAAGACGCCGCCTTTCTGAAAAAAGGCAGCACCCAGAAACTTTTCTTATTTTTTATCAACGGCGTGTTTTCAAATGGTCTCCTGCCAAGGTTGCCTTACCACCGGCCCACATGATGGGTGCGGGCACGGTGCCGGACATATCCCATCCAGACGACCTGCCCCGTCCCGGCAAGGGTGAAGGCAGCCCAGAGGGGGAGGGCCCCCTGCCGCAGCAGCCATGCCAGCAGTCCCCCCCACAGGCACATTGCCCATGCCAGCGGCGCCAGCACCGTGCAGGGCAGGCCGCTGCGATGGGCCACCTGATACAGGTGGCCCCTGTGGGCCGTAACAATCGACTCGCCTGCGCGCCAGCGCCGCACAAGCGTGAAGATCACATCACATAACAGCCCGGACATCAGCAGTGGCACGATCGCCCATGCCGTGCCGCCATCGTGCGCCAGCATAAGCCCCAGCGTCCCCAGCACCATTCCGCATCCCTGGCTGCCGACATCACCCATGAAAATCCGGGCATTGGGAAAATTGAACGGGATGAATCCGGCGGTTGCGGCGGCCATGCTCCCGGTGATCGGCGTAATGGCGGTGGCCATCGCGGCGGGTGCCAGCCATGGCAGCATCAGGCACGCGCACAGCGACGTGCCGGAAACAAGGCCATTGAGGCCATCCATGAAATTCACGCAATTCGCCATGAAAACCAGCCATGCGACACCGCCCACGGTTGTCAGTGGGGATGTGTAGGCAGGCAGGCAGGCGACGATCATCATGGCGGCGGCGAACTGTGCGACAAGTTTCAGCGCAATGGGGCGCGTGTGCAGGTCATCATACCACGACACAAGGCAGAGCAGCGCCAGCGCGCCAATAAAACCCCCCGTGGCGGGACGCGCTGATGCCGGTTCCCATATCGTGCAGGCAGGGGCGAACCCGGCCATGAATGCGGTCATGATGCCGATACCGCCGCCGGTCGGGATGGGGGTGTCATGGGCGCTGCGCGCGACGGGATGATCCAGTACCCGCACATGGATCATCATGCGTACCAGCAGCACGGAAAATGCCCAGACCACCACGAACAGGAATGATTTTTGCATCATGGGGCCGACTTTACGCTTTGGGACATGATCTTTCCTTTGGGCGCTTTCGTTGCTGGGCTATAGGGGGAGGGGCAATGGTTGTGCAATCCCTCAGGCCTGACGCGTTGGTCCATCGGCTTCTTACGGTCCGGGCGATCGTGGTGAACGTTGTGCTCGATTTCTGTATCGGGGCCTGCGCCGTGCCGTGCGCACAATGGCTGGACCGTCCAGGTGTCGGCATGGCTTCGTGGGGGTGGCATACGATGCTTTCCGGTGGCATCGCGCTGCTGGCGGCGGGCCTGCCCTTTCGCATTGCGCAGCAGCACTGGCGGTTTTCCGGGGCCGCGGATTTCTGGCGGCTGGCGTGGGCTGCTGCACTTGCCGCCCTTTTTCATGCAACGGCAATGGCGCTTGTCGGGCACGGGACGGGGGCGCCGGCCTTTCCCGTCATCCATGCGCTTGTGCTGCTGGTCATGTTGGTGGGCAGCCGCCTGACATACCAACGCTGGCGGCTGTGGCGGCAGCAACGCCGCGCGCGCGCGGGACAGGTCGGGCAATGCCGGGTCGTGCTGGTGGCTGACGGCCGCAGTGCAGACCTGTTCATGCATGCGGCATCGTCAGCCATGGCCGTGGCGGGCATGGTGGTCAATGGCGCGCACCGCCGGGGGCGGCGTATCCACGGTGTGCCCGTGCTGGGCACCGTGGATGAACTTGATGCGGTGCTGGCGCGGTTGTGCCAGGGCGGGCATGTGCCGTCACCGATGTTGATCGTGGACCCGCGTTGCACGGGCGCGGCACTGGCCGCCGTGTTGCGCACTGCGCAGGCGCATGGCGTGCAGGTCCGTCGCATGCCCGATATCGCCGCGATCACCGCCCCGGAATGGAGCGAGCTTTATCCGGTCGAAATTGAGGAACTGCTTAACCGTCCCCCCGTCACCCCCGATTTCGGGCGGCTGGCGGGGATGTTGCAGGGGCGGCGTGTGCTGGTGACAGGGGCCGGGGGGTCCATCGGCACGGAACTCGTGCGGCAGATCGCCCGCTATGCGCCCTCCAGCCTGATCCTGCTTGATAACGGGGAATATGCGTTATGGCGCATTGATGTGGACCTGTCCGAACAGGCCCCCCGGGTGGAGCGCCATATCGTGATCGCCGATGTGCGTGACCCACGGCGGATCGAACAGGTATTTGCGCAGTACCGGCCCGAACTGGTCTTTCACGCCGCCGCCCTGAAACATGTCCCAATGGTGGAGGACAACCCGTGCGAGGGGTTGCTGACCAATATAGAGGGCAGCCGTGTGGTGGCGGATGCGGCACGGCGGCACGGCGCGCGTGCGATGGTGCAGATTTCAACCGACAAGGCGGTCAATCCCTCCAGCATCATGGGCGCGTCCAAGCGTGTGGCGGAAATGTACTGTCAGGCACTCGACATCATGGCGCGTCGTGATGCGACGGACATGCGCTGCATCACGGTGCGTTTTGGCAACGTACTGGGGTCGGCGGGTTCGGTCGTTTCCCTGTTCCGCCACCAGATCGAACGTGGCGGACCGCTGACGATTACCGACCCGGACATGGAACGTTATTTCATGACCGTGGCCGAGGCCGTGGCTCTTGTGCTGCAGGCCAGCGCCTGCGGGCTGGACTCTCGGCCCGGCGAAGGGGAGATCGACGACATGTTGCGCATGGGGGGGATATTCGTCCTCGACATGGGACAGCCGGTGCGCATTGTCGATCTTGCGCATCAGATGATCGTGCTGGCGGGCCTGCGCCCGGGACAGGATATCGACATCCGCTTTACCGGTGCGCGACGGGGGGAAAAACTGTCGGAAGACCTGTTTCACCAGCGCGAGGTGCCGCGTCCCACCGGCTATCGCGGATTGCGCATGGCAACGCCGCGCACGGTGGACCTTGCGCTGGCGACCTCTATCATGGATGCGATTGTAAGGGCGTGCAGGGAAGGTGATGATTGCACCGCGCTTGCGCTGCTCAAGGAGCTTGTGCCTGAATTCGTCCATATGGGACATCATGGCGCCCCCATGGCGTCAGCCCGACAGACCGACTGTGAAAGGAATGCGTCATGACCTCCCCGGCTGAAAAACCGATTGGTTTTCTGGACCTGGCCCGACAGCAGGACGAAATCGGCCCCAACCTGCGCGCCCGTATTGATGCGGTGATGACGCATTGCCGCTTTGTCATGGGGCCGGAGGTGTCCGAGCTGGAGGAACGGCTGGCCGCCTATGCCGGGGCCGCCGCGTGCGTGGGCGTGTCGTCGGGCACGGATGCGATCCAGATCGTCCTGATGGCCGAAGGTATCGGTGCGGGTGACGCCGTGTTCCTGCCTGCCTTTACCTATACCGCCACGGCGGAGGTGCCGCTTGTGCTGGGGGCGACGCCGGTTTTTGTCGATGTGGACCCTCACACGTTCCAGATCGACCCCGCCAGCCTGCGTGCGCGCATTGCCGATGTCCGCGCGCAGGGCAGGTTGCGCCCACGTGCGATCATCGGCGTGGACCTGTTCGGGCAGCCCGCGCCATGGCCGGAACTGCGTGCCATCGCGGCGGAACAGGATATGTATCTGATGGCCGACTGTGCGCAGTCCTTTGGCGCCAGCCTGTCAGGCCGCAAGCTGGGACGGGAGGCCGCGGCGACAACATTGTCTTTTTTCCCGTCAAAGCCGCTGGGTGCGTATGGCGACGCGGGTGCGATCCTGACCGATGACCCCGAGCGCGCGGAACTCTACCGCTCCCTGCGCAGTCATGGGGAAGGCAAGACCCGTTATGAGGTCCTGCGCACGGGCATGAACGCGCGCCTTGATACCTTGCAGGCAGCGGTGCTGCTGGCAAAGATGGAGTGTTTCGACGCGGACCTGCGCCGCCGTCGCGAAATTGCAAGCGCCTATGACGCCGGCATTGCGCAACGGGTCGTGCCGCCCGCGCGCGTGCCCGACAGCGAATCGGCATGGGCGATCTATTCCGTGCTGACGCGCGATGCGCAGGACCGCGCGGCCCTGCAGGAACAGATGAAGGCGCGCAATGTGGCGTCCGCCGTCTATTACCCCCTGCCGTTGCATCTGCAGCCTGCATACCAGCCGCACCATGATGGCGTGTCCCTGCCTGTGGCGGAGGATCTGTCACGCCGTATCCTCGCCCTGCCATTACATCCGCAGTTGACGGATCATGATGTGGGCCGGGTTGTGGCCGCCATATGCGGGGCTGCGGGCGGCTGATGCGGGCATTGTCGCGTGTCTGTCCTGACATCGGCAGGCTGGTCGCGGGCGGGGCATTTGCGGTATTGGATCACGGTATCGCGGAATACCGCGTGATCCGGCAGTGATGATGGGGCGTGCGTCCGCGCGTCCCGTGGCACACGGCGCATACCCACGCGCCAGGGAGAACAGACACATATGAGACGCGAGACAGCCCTGCTGATCGGGTTCCTGGTCATCACGATTGGTACGGCCGCGGGGCTGTGGTCGTTGGCCATGCCCAATTTCCATCCGCTGACATTCCCGCAGTTACAGTCAGGGACCATGTCGGTCGGCCCGATGCGCAAGGACCGTGTGCTGACCACGGCGCAGGTCAAGATGCTCAATGACTGGCTGGCGGGACACAGGGCCGGCTGGGGTCCGCTGGGTCAGACCCCGCCGTCGAGTGGGGATGCCGTCATGGAAATGCAGGTGGCGCATGTTGACAATGCGTCGGGCGCACCTGCGGATTCCGGGCCGTTCCGCATCACCCTGTGGACAGGGATCAGCGCGGCGGACTGGAACAACACCGTCTTCATCGAGGAAAAGCCCGGCGCGGTTATCCGTATCCATCATTTCAATGACAAGGATTTTGGCCCGCTGCGTGAACTGGCGAACCAGTTTGACTATCCCCGGTCTGCATTTCCATGAGTGTCGTGCCGCCGGGAACCCGGGCACTGATCTTCGATTGTGACGGCACGCTGGTTGATACGCTGCCGCTTTACCTGCGGGCATGGATGACAACGCTGGAGCAGGTGACGCGGCGGCCCATTTCGCGTGAATGGTTCCGTGGGCAGGGCGGCATGTCCGAACACATGGTGCTTGATATCGTCGAAGACAGGCTTGGCGGTGCGGTGGACCGGGAGCTTATTATCGCGACCGCCCGGCGCAGCCTGCATGAGATGCTGGTGGACCTTGAGGAAATCTCCGCCGTGGCGGCCATTGCGCGGGAATATCATCGCCGCCTGCCGATGGCTGTGGCCTCCAACGGGTCACGCCAGATCGTGCAGGCATCTTTGGTGCGGGTGGGGCTGGATCACCTGTTTGATGCCATGCTGACCATTGATGACGTGGATAAGGGCAAGCCCGCGCCCGACCTGTTCCTGGCCGCGGCGCGCAGACTTGGTGTCGCGCCAGCGCATTGTTTCGTATTCGAGGACAGCCGTGAAGGCATGACCGCCGCACGCAATGCGGGCATGGCCTTCGTCGATGTTGCGACACTGGCCTAAGGTGCTGATAAAATTAGCTTTATGAAGCTACCTGATAAGCTGACCCGATAAAAACGGACCTTATTGGGCGTCGTCTCCTTGTCCGTGAAGGCGACGCCCCTGTCTTCGTGTATCCCTGTGTCCTCAGACCCGTTCATCATCCGACAGTTGCGGCGTGGCCCGGTCCATCATCGCCAGCAGCGCCGCCGTAAGCGGGGAGGCAAGGATAAGCCCCGGAATGCCAAGGATCGTGCCGAAGATCGTCTGTGACAGGATGGTCAGGCCCGGCGGCATCTTTACCGCGTGACGCTGGATCAGGGGGGCCATGACATTTCCTTCGAAAAACTGGATGGCCGCATACAGGCCCAGCACGGTCAGCCCTTCGCGTGTGCCCTGTGACAGTCCGATCAGCACGGCGGGTACCGCCCCGACAAAGGCCCCGATATAGGGGATGAAGTTCGCCAGTCCCGCCACGACGCCCAGCGCCAGTGCAAGCGGGACGCCAATGATCCACAGCCCGATGAATGACAGCAGCCCCACGACCGTCATGTCCAGCGCCTGTCCCGCCGTCCATGCCCACAATGTCTGTCCGGCCGTCAGCAGCAGGTCGCGCGTGCGCATGCGGTATTCACGTGGCACCAGACGCAGCATGCCATTGACATAGATTTCGGGCGAGATCGCGAAATAAAGTCCGGCAATCAGGATGACCGCCAGAGTGCCGGCCGCGCCAAAGGCGGAGGTCACGAACCCCGTCATGGACCCTGCGATGGACCCGAACCCGCTGCCGCCGGAGGAATGTTCGTTACCGCCAAATGAAGAGGGCAGGTTGTCGAGGATCATGCGTCCGGGTGTGCTGTCGTCCATGCGATCGCGCAATGTGCGGGCCTGTTCGCTCAATGCGGCACGCAGGCGCAGCGCCTGTTCCGAAATTTCCGGCCCACTGCTCCAGATCAGGGCCGTCAGGGCGGATATGATGATCAGCACGACGATACTCAGTGCGACCCAGTAAGGCAGGCGCGTGCGTCGTTCCAGATGCCCGGCAAGGTTGTGCAGGATGACAGCCACCAGCGTCGCGGCGAACAGTACCATCAACACATCGCCCACCAGCCAGATCGACACCACCAGCACCGTGACCGTCAGTGCAAGGCGCAGGAGGTGGTGTATGCGGGCAAGCTGTTCCGCCTGCGGGTCGGCAGGGGGGGCATTGTCCGTCACGTCAGCGGGGGCCTGCTGCTCCGACCCGGTATCATGATCGGCGTCCTGATCGGTATCAGGGCAGGCGGCGTGCTCTGTCGTGGAAGGGGCCATAAGATATCCATGGGTTGGTGAATGAAAGGATGGGGGATCGGAACCTGATTGCCCCGTGATGCGCAAGGGGCTTCAGGTCAAACGCACAAGCCTGCCGGATGCCGTAAGGGGCCATGATTTTTTTTGCATGGTGTTGAAGATCACAAAAAGAGCATGGCGTGCATATGTCGTCGGGACACACATGCAGCCCTGGAATGAAGGAAGCGTATAGGAAACCGCTGGAAAAGCCCGCACATGGGAAAAATCATGAAAAGGTTTTCCGCTCTCGTCTTGTGTGCGGCGGCAACCTGCCCCGGCGCGTTAAAAAAAGCGCCATCAGACAGTGGTGTGGTTTGGGGCATGGTCCAGTGCCAGTGCCAGTGCCGGGGCCATGGTGTTTCGGTGTCGCATGGTCCCTGCATGTTGCGGTGCGGTTATTCCGTCCCGGCTTCCTCCAGTTCCGTTTCCGCCGCCAGCCAGTCTTCCTCCGCCGCTTCATGGTCACGGCGCAGGGCGGCAAGGCGGGTATTGAGCTTTGTCACCTCATCCGCGCTGTTCGCGGCTTCGTACAGGGTGGGATCGGCAAGGCGCGCCTCGACCTTTGCCTGCTCGGCCGCCAGTTTCGTCATGCGGGCTTCCGCATCGCGGATGCGGCGGCGCAGCGGGGCCAGCGCCTTGCGTGCCTCGGCACGTTCGCGTCGGTCCTCGCGCCGGGGGGCCGCGACGGGACGCGCACTTTCCCCACCAGAGGTCACGGCGCGGGCGCGTTCGATCAGCCATGTGCGATATTCCGCCATATCGCCCTCAAACGTGCGCACCGCGCCATCGCCCACCAGCCACAGCCGGTCGGCCACCAGTTCGACAAGATGGGGATCATGGCTGATCAGCAGCACCGCGCCCTCGAATTCCGCAAGCGCGCGGATCAGCGCATCGCGTGCATCAAGGTCGAGATGGTTTGTCGGTTCGTCAAGGATCAGCAGATGCGGCGCATCGCGCGTGGCCAGCGCCAGCAGAAGGCGCGCCTTCTCCCCCCCCGACAGGTCGCGCGTCACCGTTTCGGCGCGCGCGGCATCCAGCCCGAAACGTGCCAGTTGCGACCGCACCGCCACCGGGGTCGCATCGGGCAGGGCGCGGGCCATGTGATCGACCGGGGTTTCGTCGGGGCGCAGCTCTTCCGCCTGGTGCTGCGCGAAATAGCCAACGCGCAGGCGCGGGCTGTGTGACATCGTGCCCGATTGTGGCGCCAGCCGCCCGGCCACCAGCTTGGCAAAGGTGGATTTGCCATTGCCGTTCGCGCCAAGCAGCGCGATGCGGTCTTCCATGTCGATGCGCAATGTCAGGTGCGACAGGATGGTGGTATCGCCATACCCCACCGATACCCGGTCCATCGTCAGCATCGGCGGCGGCAGGGGGGAGGGTTCGGGAAAGGAGAACTGACTGGGCGCATCCTCCACCACCGACTCGATAACCGGCAGCTTTTCCAGCGCCTTCAGCCGTGCCTGCGCCTGTTTTGCCTTGGTCGCCTTGGCGCGGAACCGGTCCACAAAGGATTGCATGTGCGCACGGCGCGCATTGATGCGTTCGGCCATGCGGGCCTGTTGCAGGGCCTGTTCGGTGCGGATGCGCACAAACTCCTCATACCCCCCGGGGGTCAGCGTCAGCTTGCCGCGGTCAAGGTGGGCGATGGCGTCCACCGCCCGGTCCAGCAATCCGCGATCATGGCTGACGATCAGGGCCGCACCGCCGAACCGCGCCAGCCACCCCTCCAGCCACAATGTCGCTTCGAGGTCGAGATGGTTGGTCGGTTCATCCAGCAGGAGCAGGTCGGGGTTGAGGAACAGCGCCGTCGCCAGCGCCACGCGCATGCGCCACCCGCCCGAAAAGTCAGACACCGGCCGTGCCTGTGCCGCCATGTCGAATCCCAGCCCGGACAGGATACCCGCCGCGCGTGCAGGTGCGCTGTGGGCGTCAATGGCGCGCAGGCGTTCATGGATGTCGGCAATGCGCATCGGGTCGGTCGCGCTGTCGGCCTCTGCCAGCAGGGATGTGCGTTCTGTATCCCCCGCCAGCACCGTGTCGAGCAGTGATCCATGCCCGGTGGGCGCTTCCTGCCGGATGCGCGCCATGCGCGCGCGCGATGACAGGCGTATGTCCCCGCCATCGGGTGCGATATCCCCCGCAATCGCCGCCAGCAGCGTCGATTTTCCCGCCCCGTTATGCCCGACCAGCCCCACCTTGCGGCCAGGATCAATGGTCAGGCTGGCCCCGTTCAGAAGGGTGCGTCCAGCAATACGCAGGGTCAGGTCGGTTATGACAAGCAGGCTCACGAAACGCGGTACTCCGGGAATATGTGGCGCGGATGGCAGGATTCGTCACGGTAGTACCTACCAGTCCTGACCGATATGCTCTAGATGGCGTGAGGCAGGGACACTTGCCCTTCGACGGGCATCCTGTCCTGTCGAACCAACGTATTTGAGTTAAGGAGCCAGTTCCATGGCCGTCGAACGTACCCTTTCGATCATCAAGCCCGACGCGACCCGCCGCAACCTGACCGGCAAGATCAACGCCGTGTTCGAGGACGCGGGCCTGCGCATCGTGGCGCAGAAGCGCATCCAGTTGACGCCCGCCACCGCTGGCGCGTTTTACGAAGTCCACAAGGAACGCCCGTTCTATAACGACCTGGTGTCCTTCATGGTCTCCGGCCCGGTTGTCGTGCAGGTGCTGCAGGGCGAAAATGCGGTGGCCAAGAACCGCGAAGTGATGGGTGCCACGGACCCGAAGAAGGCCGAGGCCCACACCATCCGCGCGCAGTTCGCCGAAAGCATCGAAGCAAACTCCGTCCATGGTTCCGACAGCCTGGAAAACGCGAAGAACGAAATCTCGTTCTTCTTTGCAGGCACCGAAATCCTGGCCTGATTGTCCATTCGGACATCAGTGGGAAAAGCCGGCAGGAATGCCGGCTTTTTTTATGCCTGCGGGGATCGGGACACCATTTTGAAAGCAACCCATTGATAAGGAATGGGATAAATTCAGGTATGACCTTGCCCTGCCGGAAAGGTGATATCTCTCAAAGCTCTTTGAAAAAGCTTCACCAAGAGCGTGTTTGAAAACAAATCATTGATAAAAAAGAAAAGTTTTTGGGTGCCGCCTTTTGATCGAAAAAGGCGGCGTCTTCTGAAGCTTTTTGGAAACAGCCTCACCAAAAAACATTTGTAATATCAGGATGTTATTAAGCCTGACGTTTCAAACATCTTCTGAAAACTTTATACCCATTCCAGCAGGTTGCTGGCCCTTACGCTTCAAACCGTCTCTTGGGCCATATTTTCCATGGCCTCCTTGAGGTGGTTTTTCACACGCACAGCAGCGCATCGGCTGTCGCTTCGGGGTGGGTGTCAGGCCTCAGCACACGACGCAGTGCCGCCGGATACAGCAGGTGTTCCTGTGTCAGGATGCGTGCGGCCAGGCTGTCTGGCGTATCGCCGGACAGGACCGGTACCGCGGCCTGGCCTATGATCGGGCCTTCATCCATCACTTCCGTAACCAGATGCACGGTGCAGCCATGCAGCCGCACCCCCGCCTGCAGGGCGCGTTCATGCGTGTGCAGCCCCGGGAAGGATGGCAGCAGGCTGGGATGGATGTTGAGCATCCGCCCCGCCCATGCCTGTGTCAGGAACGGCGTCAGCAGGCGCATGTATCCGGCAAGGCATACGACCTCCACTCCCGCATCGCGCAGGGCGGCGTCGATTACACGTTCGTGCGCCGCGCGTTCACGACCAAAGGTGCGGTGGTCGATCGCCTTGGTCGCAAGCCCTGCGGCCCGCGCGGTCTCCAGCCCTGGCGCATCGGGGTTGTTGCTGATGACGATGGCGATGCGTGCGGGATAATCCGGTGCCGCACACGCCGCGATCAATGCACCCATGTTGCTGCCACGCCCGCTGATCAGGATACCGATCGGGCGTTTCGTCATGGCCGTCATCCTCAGGCGCCCGCGCCTGCCGTGCCGAAAGCAGGGTCTACCTTTATTTCCAGCGATGCCGCGGCTTCCGCGTCCTCGGCGGCATCGATCCGGCCGATGATATGGGCGCTCTCCCCGGCATCAAGCAGATGCTTCATCACCGCTTTGGGCTCGCGTGTCACCAGTATCATGCCAAGGCCACAGTTGAAGACACGCAGCATCTCTTGCGTTGAGACCTGTCCCACCTGCGCCAGCCAGTCGAACACGGGCGGCACAGGCCATGTGGCGTCGATCACGGCGCGCAGGCCATGGGGCAGAACGCGCGGCAGGTTGCCGGGCAGGCCGCCGCCGGTAATGTGCGCCGCCGCCTGCAACAGGCCCGCACGGTGCAGGTTCAGGACCTGATGGACATACAGCTTCGTCGGCGTCATCAGTGCCTGCGCCAGCGTCTGCCCGTCCGCGAAGGGACATGGCGCGTCCCAGGCCAGGCCAGAACGTTTCACGATGGCGCGCACCAGCGAAAACCCATTGGAATGCACCCCCGCCGATGGCAGGCCGATCAATGTATCCCCCGCGCGAATATCACGCGGCAGCAGGGCGTCGCGCTCGGCCGCCCCGACCGAGAACCCGGCAAGGTCATAATGCCCGGCGGCGTACATGCCCGGCATTTCCGCCGTCTCCCCCCCCACGAGGGCACAGCCGGAGCCGGAGCAGCCAGCGGCGATCCCGCGCACCACCTTGGCCGCATCCTCCACCGACAGGTGCCCCGTTGCGAAGTAGTCGAGGAAGAAAAGTGGTGTCGCCCCCTGTACCACAAGGTCGTTCACGCACATCGCCACCAGGTCGATGCCCACGGTTTCATGCAGTCCGCTTTCAATCGCGATCATCAGCTTCGTGCCGACGCCATCGGTGCATGACACCAGCACCGGGTCGGTAAAGCCCGCCGCCTTCAGATCGAACAGGGCGCCGAATCCACCCAACCCGCCCATCGTGCCGGGGCGGTCGGTCGCGCGGGCCGCGGGCTTGATCACCTCCACCAGTGCGTCGCCCGCGGCGATGTCCACGCCCGCATCGCGATAGGTCGCGCCCGCGGCTGCATCCGCGGTGCCGGTGGACGGAGGGGTGGGGGAGGAAGAAGCAGCGGAGGTCATGCGCAAGGGCCTTCATCGTCAAACTATCGCTTCCCCGGACTCCCGCACGCAGGCTATGGAGGACGCAATGGATGCGACAGCATTGGGGTCAATACGGTCTTTGCGCTTCTTTACGTCAAGCCGGGGCCGGGCTCCAAGCGGTGGTTGGGCGCACGGGCCTGAAAACGGAGAAAATGCCGATCCGCGACACGATCGGGCAGCTTGTGTTGCCCTTTGCGCACATGCAGCACTTCACGCGCGCGGATTTCGTGGCCGCGCCGTCCAATGCGGTTGCGCGCGCATGGCTGCTTGGCCGCACGGCATGGCCGGACCGGCGGCTGGCGCTGTGGGGCGCACGGGGATGTGGCAAGACACACCTGCTTGAAATCTGGGCGGCGGAACATGATGCCGTGCTGCTGTCGGGGGCGGATCTGACGTGCGGGGATGTCGCGCGCCTGTTCGGTGCAGGGCGCGGGTCCGGGGTGGTGGCGATTGCGGTGGATGATGCCGAATGCTGCGCGGATGAACGTGCCGTTCTGCATCTGCTTAACGGTGCGCGCGAACATGGCATGGCCCTTGCCCTGAGTGGCCGCCGACCGCCCGCGCGCTGGCCCGTGACGTTGCCTGACCTTGCCAGCAGGTTGCGTGCGACCATGGCGGTGGAGGTGCGCCAGCCAGAGGATATGTTGCTGCGTGTCGTGTTGCTGCGCCTTCTGGCGGAACGCCAGATCATCGTCGCCCCTGCCATCGTGGACTGGCTGCTGCCCCGCCTGCCACGCACCGCCGCGACCATGCTGGAGGTTGCGCGGCGGCTTGACCATGCCACCCTTGCCACGGGACGGGCGGTGACACGTGCGATGGCGGTCGGGGAACTGCATGACCTGCTGACGCACGATCCACTGGCGCATGATTCACCGGCGCACGATCCGGTCATTACGGACCCGGCTGTAACGGGCGGCGTGGAATAGCCCGTCCCCTCTGGTCAAGGTTCGAAGTGCTGTCCTAGTGTGGGCGGACCTGTTTTCCGGCCATGCCTGTCCCCCTGCGGTGGCCCCCAATCGGGAGATCGAGTTCCTTGTCCAGACCTCCGCGTAAGTCAGCCACCACCACCCCGGCGGCAAAGGACGCCAAGGCCGCGCCGCGTCGTCCCGCCACGCGCCGCACGCCGCGCGCCCGGACGACGCGCAAGGAGCCCCCGGCCGCACAGGCGCTTGTGGTGCATGACGCCGTGCCGGAACCGCCATGCCCGGACCTGAACTCCCCCGAACGTTTCATCAATCGTGAACTGTCATGGCTCGACTTCAACCAGCGCGTGGTGGACGAGGCGGATAACCCGCGCAATCCCCTGCTGGAGCGGGTGCGATTCCTGTCCATCAGCGCCAGCAACCTTGACGAATTCTATTCCGTGCGCGTCGCCGGCCTCGTGGGGCAGGTGCGCGAGGGGCTGATTACGCCTTCGCCCGACGGGATGACCCCCGCGCAGCAATTGCTGGCGGTGCGTGACCGTACCGCCCGCCTGCTGCATGAACAGCAGCGGATCTGGCGCGACCTCCTGCATGAACTCTCTGGCGCGGGCATCGTCTTGTGTGACGAGGACCAGCTTGATACGGCGGAGCGTGAGTGGCTGGACACATGTTTCATGGAACGTGTGTTCCCGGTGCTGACGCCGCTTGCGATCGACCCGGCCCATCCGCTGCCGTTCATTCCCAACATGGGGATCGCGCAGGCCCTGCGCCTGATGAATGCCCGCACCGGGCAGTTCGTGATGGAGGCGCTGATCCTCCTGCCCGCGCGCATCGAACGTTTCATCCGCATGCCCGATTCCCTGTCGCCACCGGGACAGACGCGCTTCATCCTGCTCGAACGTCTGATCGTGATGTGCATCGGTCGCCTGTTCCCCGGTCTTATCGCCGGGGAATGGGGCGTGATGCGTGTCGTGCGCGACACGGACGTGGAGTTCGAGGACGAGGCGGAGGACCTGGTCCGTTCGTATGAAAGCGCGCTCAAGCGCCGTCGTCGCGGGGTGGTCATCCACCTTGATATCGAGGCGCGCATGCCCGAGGACCTTGCCCGTTCGATGGCGGCATCACTCGACGCCCCCCCTGATGAGGTGCTGGTGCAATCCGGGCTGATCGGGGTGGTCGATCTGAAGCAGATGATCGTCGATGACCGGCCCGACCTTCTGTTCCCGCCCTATACGCCGCGTTTCCCTGAACGGATCATTGATTGCGGGGGCGACTGCTTTGCCGCCATCCGTGCGCGCGACATGATCGTGCATCACCCGTTCGAAAGTTTCGATGTGGTGGTGCAGTTCCTGCGCCAGGCGGCGCTGGACCCGGCGGTGGTGGCGATCAAGCAGACACTGTACCGCACGTCGCGCGACAGCCCGATCGTCAAGGCCCTGATCGAGGCGGCGGAGGCAGGCAAGTCCGTTACGGCAATGGTCGAACTGCGCGCGCGTTTTGACGAGGAGGCGAATATCCGCCTTGCCCGCGCGCTGGAGGCGGCGGGCGTGCAGGTGGTCTTTGGCTTCTCCGACCTCAAGACCCACGCCAAGCTCAGCCTCGTCGTCCGGCGCGAGGGTGGCACGTTGCGGTCTTATGCGCATTTCGGCACCGGCAATTACCATCCGATCACCGCGCGTATCTATACCGACCTGTCGTTCTTTACCTGTGATCCCGAACTGGTGCGCGATTCGGCGCGGCTGTTCAATTACATGACCGGCTATGCCATGCCCGCGCGGATGGAGGCGATCGCGTTTTCGCCTGTCACCATCCGCTCCACCCTCAATGACCTGATCGAGGCGGAAATCGCGCATGTGAAGGCCGGGCGGCCGGGGCGCATCTGGCTCAAGATGAACTCCCTTGTCGATCCGGGACTGATCGACAGGCTGTATGCGGCGTCATGCGCGGGGGTGCATGTCATGGCGGTGGTGCGCGGCATCTGCTGCCTGCGTCCCGGGGTGCCGGGGCTTTCGGAAAATATCCGGGTGAAGTCGATCGTGGGGCGTTTTCTTGAACATGCGCGCATCTATGCCTTTGGCAACGGGCATCGCCTGCCGTCGCGCAATGCGAAACTTTATATCTCATCGGCGGACTGGATGGTGCGCAACATGGACTGGCGTGTCGAAAGCATGGTGCCCATGCGCGACCCGGCGGTGCATGCGCGCGTGCTGAACCAGATCATGATGGCGGACCTGAAGGACAACCTGCAGTCATGGATATTGCAGCGCAATGGGGTATGGAGACGGCTGGAACCGGGACGCACGCCGTTTTCGGCGCACGAATATTTCATGGAACATCCCTCTGGCGGTGGACGTGCCCCCGGTGATGGCGGTATCCGCGTCAGCGCATCCCAGCCGTGGCATACGGAGCAGAGTATTGAGGATTGAGGACACAGCGTCATGGTCGGCATGAACATCATCCCTGACGTGCCCACCCCCGCCACCATGGCCGGGGCCCCGGCGTGAGCGGCGCATCGGGGCAGGACCGTTCCGCCGTCATCGACCTGGGTTCGAATTCCGTGCGCCTGGTGGTGTTTGACGGGATTTCGCGTAACCCCATCCCGATCTTCAATGAAAAGGTGGTCCTGCGCCTTGGCCGTGGGCTGAACGCGACGGGCCTGCTGAATGAGGAGGCGGTGCCCATGGCGATGGAGGTCATGGCCCGTTTCAACGCCATTGCGCGCGGCATGGATGCCAGCCCGTTTGAGGTACTGGCCACCGCGGCGGTGCGTGACGCCACCAACGGGCCGGAATTCGTCGCGGGCCTGCGGTCGCGCCTGCCGGGTGTGCCCATCCATATCCTGTCGGGGGAGGAAGAGGCCGATTATTCCGCGACAGGTGTTTTGTGCGGGATTCCCGATGCTGACGGGCTGGTGGCTGATATTGGTGGGGGGTCGCTTGAGCTGATCCGCCTGGTGGCGGGGCAGAAGCTGAATGCCTGCACGCTGCCGCTTGGGGTTATCCGGCTTAATGACCGGGCGCAGGGCGACCTTGCACAGGCACGGCAGGTTGTGGACACCGACCTGTCACAGATCGGCTGGCTTGATGATGTGCGCGGGCGTTCGTTGTATCTTGTGGGGGGCGGGTTCCGTGCGCTTGCGCGGTTGCAGATCGCGCGTACGTCCTATCCGCTTAATATCGTGCATCTGTATGAACTGGGTTCTGATCCAGCGCGGGAGATGGCGGACTGGATCATCGGGTCATCGCGCCGGACGCTGGAACGCCTGCCCGGTGTCCCGCGCAAACGGCTGGAGGATGCGCCGTTCGCGGCGACGGTGCTGCGTCGGCTGATCCGCCGGTTGCAGCCCACGCGCCTTGTCTTTTGCGTCGATGGCCTGCGAGAGGGGTGGTACATGCGCAAGGTCGCAGCCGCCGTGGCGGATATGGACCCGCAGGAAGCCGTCGCGCGTGAAATGTGTGCAAGGTTGGGCCGCAGCATGACGCTGCCGATGCGCCTTGCGACATGGACGGCCCCACTTTTCCCAGGGGAGGGGGATGTGGCGCGCCGCCTGCGCCATGCCGCGTGCTGGATGTCGGATGTCGGTTCGTATGACCATCCCGAATACCGGGCGGAGCAGACATATCTGCGGATACTGCGCATGCAGGGGGTGGGCTTCACGCATGAGGCCCGCGCCTTCCTCGCCCTGACGCTGGCGATCCGCTACGGTGTTGACATGACGACCCCCTGCCTCGAACCGTCGCGCCTTTTGCTTGATGAAACGCAGTTCGCGCGGGCGCAGGTGCTGGGTCAGGCGCTGCGTCTGGCCTACAGCGTCAGTGGCGGGACGGATGCGTTGCTGCGCGGGACGGAACTTGTGCTGGATGATGGTGGCCTTGTCCTGCGCTTTGCATCGGGGCGGGCCGTGGTGCAGGGGGAAAGCGTGCGGCGCCGCCTTGAACGGCTGGGCGCCAGCCTGTCCATTGCCACACGGATCGAGGAAAGCGCCTGATTACGGCGGCCTTACAGGCGTAAGGGATTGTTTAAAAACAGATCATTGATAAAAGCAAGCAAAGTTTCTGGGGGGGCGCCTTTTTTCAGAAATGCGGCGTTTCCTGAAGCTTTTTGGAAACAGATTCTCCAAAAAAATTTATAATTTCAGTGTGTTATCGATCCTGACTTTTCAAGAAGTCTCTAAGTAAATGGCAAAGGTTCGTGGGACTCCTGCTGAAACCTGTGCCATTGCGATCAATCAGTCATGCATGGCGGAGGGATGATGCTGCTGGTGCGCGGTGGAACGGTGGTTACGGCCGAGGCGTCATTCAGGATCGACATCCTGTGTGGCGATGATGGGGAGATCGCCGCGATTGGTCCCGCGCTTGACATCCCCACCGGATGCGATGTGCTGGATGCGGGTGGTCTGCTGGTGATGCCCGGCGGCGTGGATCCGCACACCCGCATCGGGCCGGATGAGCAACGTATCGCGGCATTGGCGCCTGTCCTGCTGGCGGCGGGGACGACCACGGTGATCGAATGTGTCGGCGTGCCGCGTGGACGTGGCATGCGTGCGGCATGGCAGGACTGGCGGCGTGGCTGGCGGCATGCGGTGCGCGGTGGTGGCGTCGATTTTTCGGCGCATATGGTGATCGGACAGTATGACGGTGATGTCGCGCGCGGCATGGCGGAGGTGACGCAGGCATGTGGCGTGAACTCCTTTCGCCTGTCCTGTGGCGGGGAAATGGATGACACGCAGGTCATGGGCGTGATCGACCATGCCATGGAACTTGGCGCGTTATGTGCGCTCGACGCGCATGGGGGGCTGGTTGCGGCCTACCTGCGCGCGGGTCTGGACCGGGCCGGAATCGACAGTGCGGAGGCACAGGCCCTGTCCTGCGCCGCACCGGTTGAGGGCAGCGGTATCGCCCGTGCCATCATGATGGCAGGCATGCTGGGCGCGCCGGTCCATGTCGGGCCGGTTTCCACGCGCGACGCGGTTGACGCCATTACGGCTGCCCGCCTGCGCGGGCAGCGTGTCAGTGCGGAGGTGCTGCCCCGGCATCTTGTGCTGGATGGGGAGGGGGATGAGGTCTTCCCCGGCTGTGACGCACTGCCCCCCCTGCGTGACGGCGCGCAGCATGCCGCATTATGGGGTGGGCTGGCGTCGGGTATGCTGGGCATGAGTGCGAGTGGCGCCGGGGCTGACGGGGGCCTGGCGGGGGAGGCATGCATGCCCGACCTTGCGGGACGCATGGGGCTGCTGTGGCATCATGGTGTTCGTGCCGGTCGCCTGTCAGCGGAGGATTTTGTCGCCATGACCTCCGCCAATGCGGCGCGTGCATTTAACATCTATCCCCGCAAGGGGGCGATCATGGTGGGGGCGGATGCTGACCTGCTGCTGTGGGATGCGCACGGTGCTGCGCATGTGCTGTCGTCATGTTACGGCGCGCCGGTTGTCTCTGGCGCGGTCGTGCATGTGGTGCGCGGTGGCGTTGTGGCGTACTCGGCAACGCAGGCGTGCGTTGCGGGTGGGGGACGGCATGTCGATCGCCCCTGTTTCGGGCGTGACCTTGCGCCGCGCGTCCGGCGCAGGGCGCATCTGGCGGCGCAGGGATGATGGTGCGCCTCATCTTTCGCGTATCATACTTCCGCTCGCGGTCCCTTTGGTCGTGGTGGGGGATGCGGTCATCATTCGCAGGGTCCGTGTCATGTCGTGGGGCCGGGGGCGCGCCACATGCGGCGCTGTCCGATGGGGGGATGCGCGTGATGGTGGTGCGGCCTTCGGGATGGTGGGATGGCGTGTGATGCGTGATGGTGGAACGATAAGGCCATGTCGTCATGCGTCATGGGTGGTTTCGGATATGGTAGTACCGTCTGTCGCGGTCGGGTGAAGGAAATGCCGTCATGAATGAACCCGTACTGCGCACCCCGCGCATGATGCGCCTGCACGCCCGGGGAATTTCCTATTTCAACGCCGTGCGCGAATGCCGCTCCATCCGCGAGGCGGCGCGCCGGCTGAACGTCACCCCGTCCGCCCTGACCCGGCAGCTTGCGCAGATGGAGGCGGAAGTCGGCGCGCCGCTGTTCGATCGCCTGCCCGAAGGCATGGTCCTGACGGAGGTGGGGCGCATCATGGCGCGGCACATCGTCACCGTCATGCAGGATGCCGCCCGGACGGAGGAACAGATCAACGCCCTGTCAGGCCGGCAGGACGGGCGGCTGCGCATCATGGCGGTGGAGGGGGTGACGGGGCAGCTTCTGCCGCCGCTGCTGGAACGGATCACGCGGATGTATCCGGCGGTGGACCTGAATGTGGAAATCGGATCACCAAAAAATATCGTCTCCGCCCTGCAGGATGGCAGCGTGGATCTGGGCATTGCGTTTTCACTGGCCCTGTATCCCGACCTGCGGCGTGTCGCGGTGGCGCATTTCCCGGTGGGCGCGGTGGTGCGCCCCGACCATCCCGTCGCCCACCTGCGCACTGTCACGATCGAGGAATGCGTCCGCCATCGCCTGATCCTGCCAACGCGCACCCTGTCGCTGTACCGTGTCATGGAACCGATGCTGCGCCCATGGCATGAACATCTGCATGTCGTGCTGCATACCGGGTCGATCGAACTGACCAACCGCATGGTTGCCGCGGGCAGCGGGCTTGCGTTCCAGTCGCCGCTTGCGGTGGAGATGCAGGCCGGGCACGAAAGCCTGTGCCATGTGCCGTTGCGGGATACACGCGCGGTGACGGACCTTGGGGTCTATGTGCGTGAATCACGCTGGCTGCCGCCATTGCTGGAAACGGTGATCGAGGAATTGCGTCAGGAACTGCGCCGTATCCAGGGCGTGGGCGATGAGAAGGTCCTCTAGCCCGGGGCCTGCGTTCCCGGCCTGCTGTTCTGTTTTTGGAAACAGAATGGTCAGATCATTCTACTGGACGAAACACCTGCCCCCCTGATTACACTGTCCCATCAACGGTGCGGTTGGGGGGACAGCCTATCATGGCGTCGGGGGACGCCATGTCCGCTGCATCGGTAACGACGCGAATGCCAATGGACGCGAATACCAGTGGGCGCGAATGACAGTGGGACAGGCAGATGACGATGCACGGACATGACGGCGCGGATGCACGCGATGGGCTTGATGCGCTGCGCAGGGCCGTGCGGCGTGACCTTGGGGTTATTGGCTATCCACGGCGCGAATGGGTGCCGCCGCGCCATCATGACGGGCGACGCGTGCTGGATGTCGCGATCATTGGCGCGGGACAGGGCGGTCTGGCCACGGCTTTCGCCCTGAAACGTGGCAGCATCGACAATGTGCAGGTCTTTGATCGCGCCCCACGCGGGGGCGAAGGGCCGTGGGTCACGTTCGCCCGCATGATTACCCTGCGCACGCCCAAATATGTCACCGGCCCCGACCTTGGCGTGCCCAGCCTGACGCCGCGTGCGTGGTTCGAGGCACGTTATGGGGCGCAGGCGTGGGAAAAGCTCGACAAGATCCCGCGTCAGGACTGGCAGGCCTATCTGGACTGGTATCGCGATGTCCTCGACCTGCCGGTGGCCAATGACCACATGTTCGAAGGGGTGACGTGGGAAGACGGCTTGCTGCGCCTGTCATTTTGCACCTCAGCGGGCGAGAGGCGGGTCCATTACGCGCGCAAGCTGGTGCTTGCGACCGGGATCGAGGGGGGCGGCGAATGGCATGTCCCTGCCTTCATCCGTGAAAACCTGCCGCGCGTGCGTTTCGCCCACACATCGGAAACGATTGATTTCACGGCCCTGAAGGGCAAGCGCGTGGGCGTGCTGGGGGCGGGGGCTTCGGCATTCGACAACGCGGCCACCGCGCTGGAGGCGGGGGCCGGGTCGGTCACGCTGTGCCTGCGCCGTCGCGCCATCCCCTCGGTCAACCCGTATCGCTGGATGGAAAATACCGGTTTCCTCGCCTATTTCTACGCGCTGGAGGATCGGCTGCGCTGGGGCTTCATGCAGCGCATCTTTGAACTGAACCAGCCACCGCCGCAGGACACGTTCTGGCGGTGCCGCCAGCATGCGAATTTCGCCTATCATACCGGCTGTCCATGGGATGACGTGCGGATGCGCGGGGATGAGGTTGTCGTGCAGACCCCCCAGGGCGAGATGACGTTTGATTTCGTGATTATCGGCACCGGTTTCACGGTGGACCTGTCACGCCGTCCCGAAACCCGTTCGTTCGCGCATGCCGTGGCCCTGTGGGGGGAGCGTTATACCCCACCCGAGGACGAGGGAAGTGCCGTATTGGGCAGCTATCCCTATCTGGGGGAGCGGTACCAGTTCATCGCCCGCGATCCTGCCGACCCGCTGGCGCCGATGCTGGCGAACATCCATAACTTCACGTTTTCCGCCACGCCGAGCATGGGGCTTTCGGGCGCCTCCATCAGTGGCATGCGCTTTGGTGTCGAACGTCTGGCGCAGGGGCTTGGGCGGGACCTGTATGTCGCGGACGGACAGGCCCATCTCGACAGCCTGCTGGCGTATGACACCCCCGAACTGATCAGCCTTGACCCTCCGGCCTGTGATCCCGTCTAAAAGAAGGCGCTAACTGACACACAGATCCCGGAGATGACGTGCATGAGCAGCCCCTTGAATGACGATGCGGTACCTCCCCCCAAGCCCGCCGCAATGCTGGCGCAGGGCGGTGATGACATCTTTCCCGTGGTTCAGGCGGCGCGCTGTATCGGGTTGACCGTGCCGCCCGCCTGCATGAACGATGTGACCGCGAATGCCGCGCTGTTGCAGGGATATGCCGATCTGCTCAATGGCCTTGTCCTGCCTGATACGTGCGAACCGGCGGGGGAGTATATCCCATGACGCAGACATCGAACGACGTGCGCCCGAACGACGCTTGCCCGAACTCGGCGTTGCAGATCGCGCAGGACGTGCGCGCCGGGCGGCGCAGCGCCGTTTCCGTCATCACCGGTGTCATTGCGGATATCGAGGCACGCGACACCCGTTTCAACAGCGTGACGCGCATCTTTGGCCCCGCCGCCGTGGCGCGCGCAGAACATATAGACCAGCGCATCGCCCGGGGCGAGGATCCCGGCATGCTTGCGGGGGTGCCGTTCGGCGTCAAGGACCTGTTCGATATCGCGGGGGAGGTGACGACGGCAGGTTCCCTCGTCCTGCGTGGCAACCCGCCGGCGCAGGAGGACGCAACGGTCGTCGCCCGACTTCAGGCACAGGGCGCGGTCGCGGTCGCCAGCCTGAACATGGACGAATTCGCCTATGGCTTCTCCACTGAAAACGCGCATACCGGCACCACGCGCAATCCGCATGACACGGCCTGCCTTGCCGGTGGGTCGTCGGGTGGTTCGGCGGCGGCCGTGGCGGCGGGTATCATGCCGTTTGCGCTGGGGTCTGACACCAACGGCTCCATCCGTCTGCCTGCCGCGTTGTGTGGCGTATGGGGCCTGAAGCCGACATTCGGCCGCATTCCGCACAAAGGCGCCTATCCCTTCGCCGCCAGCCTTGATGTCGTGGGGCCGATGGCGGATACGGTGGAGGATCTGCACGCTGTGTTCGGCATCATGGATGGCCGTAAGCCCGAGGCACTGCCCGATGTCGCGTCGTTGCGGATCGCGCGGCTGGGTGGATGGTTTGCGCGCAACATTGATGCCGGGTTCGTCGCCGCGATTGATGATGTGATGCGTCACCTCAACAGCACAACGGTTGTCGAACTGCCGGAGGTCGCACGCGCACGTGCCGCATCGTTCCTGATTACGGCAGCCGAAGGCGGCAGTCTGCACCTTGGCCGCCTGCGCCAGCGTGCGATGCAGTATGACCCCGCGACACGCGGCCGCCTGATGGCGGGGGCGATGCTGCCATCTGCGACGCTGGTGCAGGCGCAGCGTTTCCGTAGCTGGTTTCGCGCGCGCATCCACGAACTGTTCAGCCATCATGACGTTGTTGTCGCACCCGCGACCGTCGGTCCCGCACCGCGCATCGACCAGCCCACCATCATGGTGGAAGGGCGCGTGGTTTCGGCGCGTGCGAACCTGGGCCTGTTTACGCAGCCCATCAGCCTTGCGGGTGTGCCGGTGCTGTCCGCGCCGCTGGCGTGTCCGTCGGGCCTGCCGCTGGGGCTGCAACTGATCGGTGCGCCGGGGGCGGAAGCCGCGCTGTTTGCCGTGGCGGGGGAATTGCAACGTGCGGGACTTGCGCGCTGTGTGCCGCTGACCACGGGGAACTGACGACCATGCTCAATACGCCGCGTTCGTGCCGGGGGATGGTGACATCGCCCCATCACCTTGCCAGTCAGGCGGGCCTTGATATCCTCAAGGCCGGGGGCACGGCAATCGAGGCCGCGGTGGCCACGGCGGCGGCACTGGCGGTTGTCTATCCACATATGACCGGCATTGGTGGCGATGCATTCTGGCTGACACTGTGGCCGGACGGGCGTGCGCAAAGTATTGACGCCAGCGGGGCTGCGGCCATGAAGGCCGATGTCGCGTTCTACCGCAATGCCGGGCAGGCGCGTATCCCATGGCGCGGGCCACTGGCGGCGAATACGGTTGCGGGCACCGTTTCGGGCTGGGACATGGCCCTGGGATGGAGCCATGCGGTACAGCCCGGCCTGCCGCTTGGCCGGATATTGCGCGATGCGATCCATTACGCCGAACAGGGCGTGCCGGTCACGGCCGGGGCGGCCGATATTACGCGCGCCAAGGTTGATGAACTGCGTGCCGTTCCCGGCTTCGCCGATCAGTTCATGCCTGCGGGTCGCCTGCCGCAGGTGGGTGATATCCTGCATAATCCCCGCCTTGCCCGCACGCTGCGCATGCTGGTGGATGATGGGCTGGACAGTTTCTATCGTGGGCGTATCGCATCGGACCTTGCCGCCGACCTTGCCTCGCTTGGCAGTCCGCTTGCCCTGTCGGACCTGCAGGCCCACCGTGCCGTACACCAGCCCGCATTGCATGCGCGGGTGCGCGGGGCGGACCTCTATAACGTCGCGCCCCCCACGCAGGGTGTGGCATCGCTGCTGATCTTGGCAGTGTTCGACCGGCTGCGCGCTGCGAAGGCCGACAGTTATGAGTACATGCACACGCTGGTGGAGGCGACGAAGCTTGCCTTTCGTTATCGTGACACGCATGTGGGCGACCCGGCGCTGATGACGGTGCAGGCGCAGGATATTCTTGATGACGCAGGTGCGCTGGACCGTATGGCGGCTGTCATCGACCCACAGCGTGCGGCCCCATGGCCCCACCCGTCACAGGCGGGCGATACGGTGTGGCTGGGCGTGGTCGATTCCGACGGGCTGGCCGTCAGCATGATCCAGAGCCTGTATTTCGAATATGGATCGGGTGTCGTCCTGCCCCGCACCGGCGTGGTGTGGCAGAACCGGGGCACCAGCTTTGGCATGGACCCCGACGGGTGGAACGGTCTGCGTCCGGGGCGCAAGCCCTTTCACACGCTCAATCCCGCTGGTGCGCGTTTCGATGACGGGCGCACCATGGTCTATGGCACCATGGGCGGCGAGGGACAGCCACAGACACAGGCGGCTGTCTTTACCCGCTATGCCTATTATGGCGTGCCGTTGCAGCGCGCGGTGACCGCCCCGCGCTGGCTGCTGGGCCGTACATGGGGGGAGGACAGCGTCAGCCTGAAATACGAAGACCGCTTTGACCCTGAACTGATCGCGCGCATGCAGGCGGCAGGCCACCAGATGGAGCGGATGGAACCGTTCACCTCCACCATGGGACATGCGGGCGCGCTGGTGCGGCATGAAAAAACCGGACTGATCGAAGGGGCGACCGACCCGCGCAGCGATGGGGCCGTGGCGGCATGGTAGGTCTGGACATGCAGCCGATTACCGTCCCGCCGCCATCGGGGCAGCGCGTGCATGCGCGGTGCGACCTGCTGGGGCATGCGCCCTATTCCGATGATGCGCAGGGGCTGTTTCGTCCCTATCTTGGCGCAGGATACCGCGCGACGCTGGACCGGATCGCGGCATGGATGAGTGACGCGGGCATGTCCGTGCGCGTGGATGCGATCGGGAATGTGGTGGGGCGTTACGAAGGCATCGCGCCAGATGCGCCATCGCTGCTGATCGGGTCGCATGTGGACAGCGTGCGCCATGGCGGACGGTATGACGGGATGCTTGGCGTCATACTCGGGATCGAGGTGGTGGCAGCCTTTGCGCGGGTGGGGCGGCGCTTTCCCTTCGCGCTCGAAGTGATCGGTTTCGGGGATGAAGAAGGGTCGCGCTTTCCTGCCGCGATGCTGACCTCACGCACGGTGGCGGGGGTGCGTGACGGGTTCGACCTGTCGATGGTCGATGGCGACGGGATATCGCTGGCCGCGGCGCTTGCGGAATTCGGGCTTGACCTTGCGGCCATTGACGACGCCCGGATCGCACCCGGTCGTGTCCTGGCCTATGTCGAGGCACATATCGAACAAGGCCCCGTGCTGGAGGCCGAAGGCCGCGCGGTGGGTGTGGTCAGCGCGATCGCGGCACAGCATCGTTATCGCGTGACGATGCAGGGCATGGCGGGGCATGCCGGCACCATGGCCATGCATCTGCGCCGCGATGCGCTGGCGGCGGCGGCAGAGGCGATTGGCACGGTGGAGCGTATCGGGCGTGCCGGCCCCGCTGATCTTGTCGCGACGGTGGGACGGCTGGAGGTTCTGCCGGGGGCGGCCAATGTCGTGCCTGGTGACGTGATGTTCACCATCGACGTGCGTGCGGGCACCAATGCGTTGCGTGATGCGGCGGCGGGGGAAATCCTGTCCGAAATCCGTGACATTGCCGCCCGCCGTGACATCGTCCTTGGCGTTGCGCTGCAACACGACCTCGATGCGACGCCATGTGATGCGCACCTGACGGAACTGATGGAACAGGCGGTGGTGGACGTGACCGGCGCACCGGCGCGCGTACTGGTCAGTGGCGCAGGCCATGATGCGATGGTCATGGCGCATCTTGTCCCTGTTTCCATGCTGTTTATCCGTTGTGAAAAGGGCATCAGCCACAATCCCGCCGAAGCCGTAAGCACGGCGGATGTGGAGGTTGCCTTGCGCACATTGACGGATTTCGTATGCCTTTTTGAAAGACGTTGCTGATGACACAGAACATTTTTGGTCAGATCGACCCCCCGTCACGCATGTTGATGGGGCCGGGGCCGGTCAATGTGCATCCGCGTGTGCTGCGGGCCATGGCGGCCGACATGCTGGGGCAGTTCGACCCGGAAATGACCACCTATATGAACCAGACCATGGCATTGTACCGTACGGTCTTCATGACGGAAAACCGCTGGACACTGCTGGTGGACGGCACGGCCCGCGCGGGGATCGAGGCGGCATTGGTGTCGTTGCTGGAACCGGGGGCGCGACTGCTGATCGTGCGGGCAGGGCGTTTCGGGCTGTTGCTGTCGGAAATTGCACAGCGGATCGGCGCTGAAATCTTTACCATCGACATTCCGTGGGGCGAGGTTGCGACCCTGAAGCAGATCGAGGATGGCATTATTGCCCATCGGCCGCATGTCCTGGCCTGTATCCATGGCGATACGTCCACCACCATGGCGCAGCCGCTCGATGGGGTGGGGGAACTGTGCCGCAGGTATGATGTCCTGTCCTATGTCGATGCAACGGCGACGCTGGGCGGGATGCCGGTCGCGACCGACCGGTGGGGCGTGGATATCGTGACGGGGGGCCTGCAGAAATGCATGGGGGGGCCGCCCGGTTCCTCGCCCATCACGATTTCGGACCGCGCCGCTGACTACATCATGTCACGCCGGCATGTGGAGGCCGGGATACGTGGGGCGAATACCACGGACGGGATGCGCCCGCGCATTGCCTCGAACTATTTTGACCTGGCGATGATCATGGAATACTGGTCCGAACAGCGCCTGAATCACCATACAGAGGCGACGAGCATGCTGTACGCCGCGCGCGAGGCCGCGCGCATCATGGTGGAAGAAGGGGTGGAGGCACGTTTTGCCCGTCATGCCGCAGCCAGCCGCGCGATGGGCGCGGGCCTGCGGGCAATGGGCCTGACATTGTTCGGCAGTGACGAACACCGCATGACCAATGTAACGGGTGTGTATATTCCCGACGGCATTGATGGCGAACGGGTGCGCACGCGCATGCGCGATGATTTCGAGATCGAGATCGGTTCCGCCTTTGGCCCGTTGCAGGGGCGCATCTGGCGGATCGGGGCAATGGGATACAATGCGGCAAAGAACAGGGTGCTGCTGACGCTCGGCGCGCTGGAGGCGGTGTTGCGGCACGAAGGGCATAACCTCGTCTCCGGCCGTGCGGTGGATGCGGCATTGGCGGCATATGGGGCGTGATGTGATGGCACAGCCCAATGAATATCCCCGTGACCTTGTCGGTTATGCCGCATCCCCGCCCGATCCGAAATGGCCCGGTGGTGCGCGCATCGCGGTACAGTTCGTCATTAATTATGAGGAGGGGGCTGAAAATTCCATCCTGCATGGTGATCGCGGGTCCGAAGCATTCCTGTCCGAAATGATCGGTGCGCCCTCCATCCCCGGTGCGCGCGCGATCGCGATGGAAAGTCTGTATGAATATGGGGCGCGGGCCGGGTTCTGGCGCCTGTACCGGATTTTCACGCAACGGCGGCAGCCGGTGACGGTCTTCGGTGTGGCCATGGCCATGGCCCGTAATCCCGACGCCGTGCGTGCGATGAAGGATGCAGGGTGGGAAATCGCCTCCCACGGGTTGCGCTGGATTGATTACCAGCACATCCCCGAAGCGGTGGAACGTGCCCATATCGCCGAATGTATCGCGCTGCATACGCAGGTGACGGGATCGCGCCCCCTGGGCTGGTATCAGGGGCGTACCAGCCCCAATACCGCGCGACTGGTCGCGCAGGAAGGCGGCTTTGTCTATGATGCGGATTCCTATGCTGATGACCTGCCCTATTACGACCGCGGCAATGGGCGTGCGCAGTTGATCGTGCCCTATACGCTCGATGTGAACGATATGCGTTTCGTGGCCCTGAACGGCTTTACCGAAGGGGAGCAGTTCTTCAATTACCTGCGTGACACGTTCGATGAACTGTATGAAGAAGGGGCAAGCACGCCAAAGATGATGTCGGTGGGGCTGCATTGCCGTGTGGCCGGCCGACCGGGCCGTGCGCGGGCCGTGGCGCGCTTTCTTGATTACATCGCCGCAAAGGAACGGGTCTGGGTCGCGACACGACTGGATATTGCACATCACTGGCTGTCGGTGCATCCGGCATGACATCGGCCATCGCACGCGCAAATGCGCTGGACGAAGCAGGTTTCATTGAACTGTTCGGCCCCATGTTCGAACATTCCCCATGGGTGGCCGAACGCGCGCTGGATCATCGTCCGTTCGCCGATGCCGCGCATATGCTGCGTGTCATGGATCATGAAATGCGCCGCGCCACGGATATGGAGCAGATGTCCCTGATTCGTGCGCATCCCGAACTTGCGCGGCGGGCCGGGATGGACCCGACGCTGACGGATGCATCAGCCGCCGAACAGGCATCGGCGGGGCTGGATCGCCTGACGCCGGAGGAATTCGCACGGTTCAGGACGCTCAATGAGGATTATGCGGCAAAATTCGCCATTCCGTTCATCATATGTGTGCGCCTGTCGGACAAGGCGCGGATACTTGAAGAAATGGCGCGGCGGCTGGCGCATGACCCGGATACGGAAATCGGCGCGGCCCTTGATGAAATCGCGAAGATTGCTGCCTTGCGACAGGCCGATATCCTGGGACGGCTGGAGGAAACATCATGAGCACCCTTTCGACCCATGTCCTTGACCTTGTCTCGGGACAGCCTGCGGCGGGTATGGAAATCACCTTGTGGTCGGGGGGGGAGCGCCTATTCGTGGGTATGACCAATATCGACGGGCGCTGCCCTGACCTGTCGGTTGCGGTGGGGGATATGCCCGGTGGCAGCTATCGGCTGGAATTTGCGGTTGCGGCCTATTTTCGGGGGCGGGGGGTGGCGCTGTCGGACCCGCCGTTCCTTGATATCGTGCCGATCGCATTCGGCATGGCGCAACGCGCCCCGGGGGAAAAGGGGGGGCATTATCATGTACCGCTCCTGGTCTCGCCTTATGGGTTTTCAACCTATCGCGGAAGTTGAAAATCCGAAAAAACCAGAGGGAAACAGTATTTTTGAAAAACTTTGATGCCGGCATCTTGTGAGGGAATGAACGGTCCTGAGGAAGGATTTTGAAAAAATCCTGAAAATCGTTGTGTTTATCCAAAACAAGGAACTGTTTAAAATAGACCATTGATAACATCCTGTAATTATAAAGGTTTTTGGTGAAGCTTTTTCTAAAAAGCTTCAGAAGACGCCGCCTTTTTGGAAAAAGGCGGCACCCAAAAACTTTTCTTATTTTTTATCAATGAGTTGTTTTCAAACAGTCTCTTGCTTTGATTCTTGGGAATATAATATTTCATAGTGTAACAGGAAATATTTACCAAAATCTTTCATTATTTAGTGGATGGTTGGTACAGACTTTTCAAACAACCTGCTGGCGTCATACAAGAAAATCATCATTCCTGATCGGCGGGTTATTCAGGCCGTTTCTTATTGCCGTCCCTGCCAGAAATGCAAAAAGGGCCATGGCGGATGACGCCACGGCCCTTCTTTCATACCCTGCAACGGCATGAACCGTTGCAGGGATGGTCGATGGATCAGACCAGAGCCTGCTTCAGGGCGGCCGTCAGGTCGGTTGTGCTCGCCTTGCCGCCCAGGTCGCCCGTGCGCACCGCACCGGATGTGATGACCTTTGCGATGGCGCTGTCGATGCGGTCGGCAAGGTCCTTGCGGCCGACATGCTGCAGCATCATGTTCGCCGCCAGCAGCAGTGCGGTCGGGTTGGCCTTGTTCTGGCCCGCGATGTCGGGGGCGGAACCATGGACCGCTTCGAACACGGCAGCCTTTTCGCCGATGTTCGCACCGGGGGCGAGGCCAAGGCCACCGACAAGACCCGCCGTCAGGTCGGACAGGATGTCACCGAACAGGTTGGTGGTGACAATGCAGTCGAACTGCCACGGGTCCGTCACCAACTGCATGGCGCAGGCATCGACAATCCGTTCGTTCACTTCGACGCGGCCTTCATATTCCTTTGCGACCTTGCGGCCTTCTTCCAGGAACAGGCCGGTCAGCAGCTTCAGGATGTTGGCCTTGTGCACCAGCGTCACGCGCTTGCGGTTGTTCTTGACCGCATATTCAAAAGCATAGCGGACAATGCGATTGCATTCCGCGCGTGAGGTGTAGCCGGCGCTTGTCGCGATGGCGTGCGGGTCATCACCGACCGGGATGTAGTTTTCCAGCGCGGCGTAATAGCCTTCAAGGTTCTCGCGGAAGATCACGAGGTCGATCTTGTCAAAGCGGCCACCCGGCACGATCGTCTTTGTGGGACGAACATTCGCGAACAGACCGAACTCCTGACGCAGTGTCACGTTGATGGACTTGAAGCCACCACCGACGGGGGTGGTCAGAGGACCCTTCAGCGCGAGGCCGGTGCGACGGATGCTTTCGATTGTTTCCTTGGGAAGCGGGCTGCCGGTGGCGTCAAGGGCGGACACCCCGCCCAGCGCCTTCTCCCACTTGAACGGTGCACCGACGGCGTCAAGGATTTCGATGACGGAGTCAACAATTTCAGGGCCGATCCCATCGCCGGGGATCAGGGTGGCGGGAATTGTTTTTTCTGCGGACATTTTGAACGTCTCCCTATCGTGCTTGCACCTGACTGCGGGTCAGGTTGCGCACCGGCTTGGCTGTTTCCGCGTATCGTTACCGGATCCAGTTGCGTCGGAACTGGTAAAAAGTCCTAGGCCCCAGACCGGCATGTGACAATTCCATCACCGCCTTCCGGGGCCATATTCATAGTCACATTATCTGGCGCGTAGCGGTGCGCATGCCGCCTCCAGCCATGTCTGGCCGACTTTGTCCAGATGTGGGGCCACCTGTTCAAAAACCCGTGCATGATAGGCGTCGAGCCATGCGATTTCGGTGCTGTTGAGCATGTCCACCGCAATCAGGCGACGATCGAACGGCGCAAGGGTCAGTACCTCGAACGCCAGAAAGCGGCGGCTTTCCCCATTCGTGACCGCAGGCTGCACCAGCAGCAGGTTTTCAAGGCGGATGCCAAACGCGCCGGGACGGTAATATCCCGGTTCGTCAGAGACGATCATCCCCGCCTCCAGCGCGACGGGCCGGTAATGGGTGGAGATATTGCAGGGCCCTTCATGCACCGACAGGTAGCTGCCGATTCCATGGCCGGTGCCGTGGTCGTAATCCAGACCACCTTCCCACAATGCCTGGCGCGCCAGCGCGTCAAGCGCATGCCCCGTGGTGCCGTGCGGGAAATGTGCCCGCGCCAGCGCGATATGACCGCGCAGGACACGGGTAAATGCGTCGCAGACATCGTCGTCGGGCTGTTCCGGGCCGGTCCATACCGTGCGTGTGATGTCCGTCGTGCCATAGGGGTACTGCGCCCCGCTGTCGATCAGGTACACCTCGTTATGGCGCAGGATGCGGTCGGTTTCGGGGGTGACACGGTAATGGATGATCGCGCCATTGGGGCCAGACCCGGAAATGGCGGGAAAGCTTTCCTCGCGGTAATCCATGCAGCGTTTGCGAAACGCATCAAGGCGCTGTGTCGCCTCCAGTTCTCCGGTGCCGACACCTTCGGTATCAAGCCAGTGCAGGAAGCGGCAGACAGCCACCGCGTCGCGTTCATGGGCACGGCGCGCGCCCTCCTGCTCCACCGGGTTCTTGATCGCCTTGGGCAATGTGCATGGGTCGGTGGCGCGGATGATGGTCGCCCCTGCCTGTTCCAGCGTCTGGATGAACCACACGGAATTGGCTGCCGGGTCCACCTGCACCCGGCGGCCAGCAAGTGCTGCAAGCTGTGCGGGCAGGGCGTCGGGGGTGAAGGTGCGCACATCCTCACCCATCCATTCGCGCGTGCGCGTCGTCAGCTTGACCGGGTCGATGAATAGGGAAACGGTGGCGTCGGCATGGACAATGGCGAAACACAGGCTGAGCGGCGTATAGGGGACATCGTTGCCACGGATGTTGAGCAGCCACGCTATGGAGGCCGGATCGCTGAGCACGACGCAGTCCTCGCCCGAGTCGCGCAACTGCGCCGCGAGTGTCGTGCGCTTTGTCGCGCTGTCGGTGCCGCTATGTTCAAGGGGCTGTTCCAGACACGGCGTGCAGGGCGGCAGGGGGCGGTCGGTCCAGATGGCGTCCACCGGATTATGCGCCAGCGGCACCAGCGTCAGGCCTGCCTGCACGAATGGCAGCAACGCATTTTCGCTCAGCAGGCGCGGGTCGTATCCGATGCGTGCATTCGCCCCGTGCTGCGCCAGCCATTGCGCGGGCGGTGTTTCACGCAGGTGCAGCCGTTCCCAGCACAGGCCATTGACCTGGTGTTCCATCTGCGTGGTGTAACGGCCATCGGAAAAGACCGCCGCGCGTTCCATCAGCACCGTCGCCATGCCCGCACTGCCGGTAAAGTCCGTCAGCCATGCCAGGCGTTCGGCGCAGGGGGCGACATATTCACCAAGATGTTCATCCCCGCGTGGCAGGATGAAGCCATCGACGCTGGCCTGTCGCAGGGTTTCGCGTAACGCGTGAAGGCGGGTGGGGGCATCCGTCATGGAACGTGGCTCCGTTTATCAAAAGAAGGAAATACAGGGGCGCAGAGGGGTCGTAGGCGCGTCGTGGCCATGATGGCAGTCAGTCGTTGGGGACAAGCTTGTAAAGGAACATCAGGTCCATCCACCTGCCGAATTTTGTCCCGCATTGCGGGATCATGCCGCCGGGCTGGAAATCAAAACGTTCATGCAGCAGGCGTGAGGCCGTGTTCGATGCGGTGATGGCCGCGACCATCACATGCACATCCGAATTGCGCGCAAGCGTGCACAGATGGCCCAGCAGCAGGCTGCCGATGCCACGTCGCTTGAACGCCGGTGCGATATAGATCGAGTGTTCGACCGTATGGGCATAGCCGGAAAACGGGCGGAACGTCTTCCAGCTGCAATATCCCGCCACGGTCCCTTCGGGCGTGACCGCGACCAGAATGGGAAACCCCTGCGCATTGCTGTCGCGGAGCCAGTCGAGGCGCACCGGCACCGTGGTTTCGCGTGTTTCCCATAATGTCGTGCTGTTGCGGATGGCATCGTTGATGATGTCCACGATCGCGGGGATGTCGTCGGGGGTCGCGGGCCGGATATGGATGGCGGGATCGGGGTCAGACATCTGGCTTCCTCAGGATCAGCGTGGCCCAGTCCCCTTCGCGCAGGCGATGTTCAAGCACCAGCCCCTGCCTGCGATGCGCGGACAGCACCATGCGCACCTGTGTATCGAGCAGCCCGGCCAGGATGGCCGTACCACCGGGAAGCAGGTTATGCGCAAGCTCGGCCGCCATTGAACAGAGCGGCCGGGCAAGGATGTTGGCGAACACCAGGTCATAGGGGGCGTTCTGCCGGATGGCGGGCGTACGCCACCCGTTGCCAAGATGGCATGATACGAGGTTCGACAGGCCGTTCATCCGCGCATTGCGCCGTGTGACGCGCACCGACCATGGGTCAATATCGGTCGCGAGTACCGGGCGTTTGAGCAGCGCCGCCGCCGCCATGGCAAGGATGCCCGACCCGCAGCCCAGGTCGAGGATGCGGCGTGGCCGCCGGTGGGCGATCATTTCCAGCGCGCGCAGGCATCCGCGTGTGGAGCCATGTTCCCCCGATCCGAACGCAACGCCCGCGTCAAGCACAAGGGTGATGCGTTGCGGGTTCGCGTCGGGTTCAAGGTGGGTGCCACGAATGGCGAAACGGCGGCCTGCCGTCTGTTCGGGAAATGCCTCGTACGTGCGGGCAAGCCACCCTTCGGATTCGGTGGGGGTGCGTTCAAGCGGGACATCCACCCCCGTCAGCGCCGCCGCCAGCACAAGGGCGGTGCGCAATTCGTCCTCCCCCGAACCTATATCGCGCACGCCTTCGACCCGCCAGGCGGTCTGGGCGTCGTCCACTTCGAAAATGCCGATGGTCGCGCAGACGATGGAAAGCGCATTTTCATAGGCTTCCACGGCCTCTGGCGGGACAGTGACCGCAATGGTCTCCAGTTCGGTGGCGTGGCGGCGGGGGGGAATGGTCATGATACCTGCTCAACAAAAGTGTCGATCACCCGCTTGGTGCCCGCTTTTTCAAACGCGACCTCCAGACGGGTGCCTTCTACGGACGCGATGGTGCCGTATCCGAATTTCTGATGGAAAACGCGGGCGCCAACGCGAAAGGCCGACTTGTGCGATGGCGTATCACCGGACGACGTTGCGTCTGTGACGGCGCGGCGGCGCGCCACGACCGGGAATGGTGTGGCCCCGAATACCGGGCTGCGCATCGCGCCATTATGGCGGGCACGGGTCGCATCCCCGATGGTGTCCACATGTTCGGGGGGAAGTTCCTCCACAAAGCGGCTGGGAATCGCGGACTGCCAGTTGCCATAGATACGCCGGTTGGCCGCATGGCTGATGATCGCGCGCAGGCGTGCGCGCGTGATCCCGACATAGGCAAGGCGGCGCTCTTCCTCCAGCCCCTTGGCGCCCCCTTCGTCCATTGTGCGTTGCGAGGGGAAGACCCCTTCCTCCCATCCCGGCAGGAACACGGTATCGAACTCCAGCCCCTTGGCCCCATGCAGGGTCATGATGCTCAGCCGTTCGTTGCCTGCGTTTTCCTCCGTCTCCATCACCAGCGCCACATGTTCGAGGAATCCGCCCAGCGTTTCAAAATCCGCCAGCGCGCGCACCAGTTCCTTGAGGTTGTCCAGACGTCCCGGCGCCTCGGGTGACTTGTCCGCCTTCCACATGTCGAGATAGCCGCTCTCCTCAAGCAGGCGTTCGACCACGACCACGTGCCCTTCGCGCGCCAGATCCTCGCGGCATTGCCCGAAACATTTCATCAGGGCGGCCAGATGTTCGCGTGCGCGTCCCTTGATCCCGCCCGTCGCCAGCATTTCCAGCACGGCGGCGGTCAGGGGAATGTCGCGCGCGCGGGCATGCAGGTGCAGTTTCTGCACGCCGGTATTGCCGATGCCCCGGCGCGGGACGTTGATGATGCGTTCAAACGCAAGGTCGTCCGATGGCTGTGACAGCACACGCATATAGGCCAGCGCATCGCGGATTTCGGCACGTTCGTAAAAGCGCAGCCCCCCAACCACGCGATAGGGCAGGCCGATGGTGATCAGCCGTTCCTCGAACGCGCGGGTCTGGAACCCCGCACGGACCAGGATCGCGCATTCCGACAGGGGATGCCCGTCATTGTGCAGGCGCTCCAGCTCCTCGCCCACCATGCGGGCCTCGTCATCGGAATCCCATACGGAGATGACGCGCACCTTCTCGCCCTCCGCATCCTCGCGCCCGGGGTGCAGCGTCTTGCCCAACCGTTCCTCGTTATGGGCGATCAGGCCCGACGCCGCGCCAAGGATCTGCCGGGTGGAGCGGTAGTTACGCTCCAGACGGACGACGTGGGCGCCGGGGAAATCATGTTCGAAGCGCAGGATGTTTTCCACTTCTGCCCCGCGCCAGGAATAGATCGACTGGTCATCATCCCCCACGCAGCAGATGTTGGCCTGTCCCTCCCCCCGCTGTGCCAGCAGGCGCAGCCACAGATACTGGATCGTGTTGGTGTCTTGGTATTCATCAACCAGGATATAGCGGAAGAACCGGTGATACTGCGCCAGCACGTCGGGATGGGTGCGCATGATTTCGGTCATGTGCAGCATCAGGTCGCCAAAGTCACAGGCGTTGAGCTGGATCAGGCGCTTTTGGTAATCGGCATAGATCTCGCGGCATTTACCATCCGCAAAGTCGCAGTCCTCTGCCTTGCTGACGCGTGATGGGGTCAGGCCACGGTCCTTCCACCGCTGGATGACGCCCATGATTCCCTGCGGCGGCCAGCGTTTGGTGTCGATATGGCGTGGTTCGATCACCTGTTTGAGCAGGCGGACCTGATCGTCGGTATCAAGGATGGTGAAACTGCCCGACAGTCCGACATATTCCGCATGGCGGCGCAGCATGCGCGCGCATAGGGAATGGAACGTGCCCAGCCACAGCCCCTCCACCGGCGCGCCAAGCAGACCGGCGACTCGTTCACGCATTTCGCGTGCGGCCTTGTTGGTGAAGGTCACGGCAAGGATCTGGTTCGGTCGCGCGCGACCCGACAGCAGGATATGGGCAAAACGCGTCGTCAGCACGCGCGTCTTGCCCGTGCCCGCACCGGCAAGGACAAGCAGCGGGCCGTCCGTCGTTTCGATCGCGGCGCGTTGCTCCGGGTTGAGCCGGGCAAGGTAATCGGGCGCACGTTCGGGGGGAACGTGGTCGGGGGGGAAAAGACTGTCCATCACGCGGTTATCTATAGCAATGTCAGTCCCGGCAGGCCATGACCACGCGCACCGGACCCGCATCATTGTGGAATGGGTGTGTGATCGGCCATGATGGGGTCGATGAAAGCAGTGATGGTGAAAGAGACGTGGTGGCGCGTATAGGCGGTGGCGCAGGCAGCCCCGGTGGCCATCGTGCCCGCATGCGTGCGCGGATACGCACCGCGGGCGGGATGTCGCTGGCGGATTATGAGATATTGGAGGTCCTGCTTTTCGCCGGGGTTCCGCGACGTGACACCAAACCGATGGCCAAGGATCTTATCGCGCGTTTCGGCTCTTTGTGCGCCGTTCTGGCGGCGGGGCCAGATGAACTGCGCGCTGCGGGCGTGGGGCCACGGGCCTGTTCCGTGCTGGCGCTGCCCGCGCTGGTGGCGCGACGGCTGTGCCGCGGGGATGCAAGGCCGCAGCCCTATATTCATGACCTGCATGCGGCCTGGACCCATTATGCCACCACGCGCGCGGCCATCGCGGGGGTGCCTGCGCCGGGCGGACGCGGGCAGGTGACGATCCTGCTGCTTGATGCGACGAACCGCCTTGTGGGGGATGAACGGGTGGCGGATGGTTCTGCGGCCGATATGTGCCGTGCGATCCTGCAACGTGTGCTGCATCTGCATGCGGTTTCGATGGTGGTGGTGTGGGATGGCGGGACAGTCCCGCCCACCACGCGACAGATGGAGGACGCGGCCATCGTCATGCGGCAGGTGGAGGCCCATGGCCGCCTCCTTTCCACGGTGATGCATGATTGCATCATCGCGGGGGATGGGGGCTGGACCTCCCTGCGTCGGGAAAAGATGCTGTAGGGATCAGGCGGCGTGTTTCGCCATCAGGCGGAACTGCGTGTCGATTGCCTCAAGCAGTTCGCCAGGTTGGCTGACCAGTGCGTCGGCCCCCGCGGCAACCAGTTCGTCATGCCCGCCATATCCCCAGAGTACGCCAAGCGCGCGGACATGGTTTGCATGCGCGCCGGTGATGTCGAACCGGCGATCCCCGATCATCAGCGCATGGTTGCGCGCGACATCATGTTCACGCAGCAGTGCCGCGATCAGTTCGGGTTTTTCCGCGCCGCTGTCATCCGCACGTGCGCCCGACATCCCGTCGAAATATTGCGACAGGTCGCGCAGATGCAGGATCTTGCGCGCGAGGTAGCGGGGTTTCGACGTGGCGATGAACAGCCGCGTCCCCGCCGCATGCAGGCTTTCGATCACATGGCGCATCCCGTCGAACACCGGGCTTTTGCGCATGCCGCCGCCTTCGTAATGCCTGCGGTAAAGGTCCATTGCCTCATCCACGCGGTCATCGCCGTAATGGGCAAGGATATGTGCCAGAAGATCGCGCAGCGGTGGCCCCACCACCCATGTCAGGTCAATCGACAGGTCGGGTTCATGCCCAAGGTCGCGCAGCACGGCATGGATGGATTCGATGATGCCATCATGTGATCGGATGATCGTGCCATCAAGGTCGAACAGGACCGCATTGCGCGGGGCGGGGGGAGCGGAAAAATTCATACGGGTATGTAACCTCCGTCTGTTATCGATTATTGGACCTTACTATGCCCTGTTGTCGGGCTGTCTGTCGCGAATTTATCGACATTTACGGATCGACCCGCAAATGGGAACTTATGCCCCCCGACATGATACAGCCTCCGCCCCATGGGGGGACGCCGGCGATGGCGGGGAAATGGACGACCGGGCATTGCTGCGTCATGTGCTGTGTACGCTGGAACCGGGGAATGCGGATATCGACATGTTGCTTGATATCCTGCTGGCCCGTTTCGGTTCCGCCGGGATGGCGCTGTCGGCCCATCCGCACGACCTTGATGCGGTGCTTGGTACCCACCCGCTGCTGTCACCCATGATCGCCACGGTGCGCGAGGCGGCGTTGCGCATGCACCGTGCCTATGTCCGCCATGGCGACGCCCTGTCAGGGCACGGGCGTATTGTGGATTACCTGCAGGCAGTCATGGCGCATGACTGTACGGAGCAGTTCCGGGTGCTGTTCCTCGATGCGGAATATCGCCTGATCGAGGACCGCGTCATGGGGGTTGGCACCGTGGACCAGGCGCCGGTTTACCCGCGTGAGGTCATGCGCCGCGCCCTGGACCTTGATGCGCGTATCCTGATCCTTGCGCATAACCATCCCAGCGGCGATCCCATGCCGTCGGCCACGGATATCCAGATGACCCTGCATATACAGCAGGTGGCCAGTGTCATGGGCATCCACCTGCACGATCATTTCGTGGTCGGGAACGGGCGCAGCATCAGCTTTCGCCGGATGGGGCTGATCGCCGACGATAATCGGTGATCCCGCAGCCGGTATTTCATGGGTGGCATGCATGTTGCATGCCCGGTTTACAAATGCCGGACCGGCCGCCGGCCTTCAGGGGGAGTGTTCCCCCTGGTCCCCACCGACATCATGCCCATCAGCATCCCCATCAACCTCCATAGGGGACGCCAGCGGGCCAAGGGCATCTTCCACCCCGAATTCGCCAGGCAGTCCCCCATGCGGGAACAGCACATTGACATGCCCCATCTTGCGCCCGGGGCGGGCCTGCGCCTTGCCATAATGATGCGCCAGCAGGCCGGGCGTCGCCATGATCCGGGACCACAGCGCCATGTCATCCGGCCCGATCAGGTTTTTCATCACCGCATCATTGTGCCGTGTCGCAGGCGGCAGCGGCAGGCCGGTTACAGCGCGGACATGCATCTCGAACTGGTCCACGGGACAGGCATCCATTGTCCAATGCCCTGAATTATGCGGGCGTGGCGCAATTTCATTGACCAGAAGCCCGCCATGGCGATCGACGAACATCTCCACCCCCATGATGCCGATCAGGTCGAGCGCGCGGGCGATGTCCGTCGCCAGTTCACGCGCGCGCGTGGCAAGTCCGGCGGGAATACGCGCCGGCGCAAGGCTGAGGTCAAGGATGCCATTGCGGTGACGGTTTTCCGTCGCATCGAACGCCACGACCTCGCCCATGGCATTGCGCGCGACCATCACGCTGACCTCGCAGGCGAAATCGACCATGCCTTCGGCCACCAGTGGATGGGGCGACAGGCGGGCGAAGGCGGGGGCAAGGTCTTCGGGCGTATGGATGCGCGCCTGTCCCTTGCCATCATAGCCCAGGCGCGTGGTCTTGAGGATGAAGGGATAGCCCAGTGTCTCTGCTGCGACGGCAAGGTCGGAGCCGGTCTCAATCAGGTGAAAAGGGGCCAGCGGGATGCCCGCATCGCGCAGGAATGTCTTTTCCGCGATGCGGTCCTGGCTGATGCGCAGGATACGGCCCGACGGATGCACCGGACATAGCGAGGACAGCAGGTCCAGCCCGTCGGCGCTGATATTCTCGAACTCGAACGTCACGACATCGACCGCAGTGGCAAAGCGGCGCAGCGCATCATGGTCGTCATAGGCCCCGATGGTCACGGCATGCGCGACCTGCGCGGCAGGGCCATCGGCCTCGGTCGTCAGGATGTGGGCACGAAAGCCAAGGCGGGCGGCGGCAATGGCCGACATACGCCCCAGTTGGCCGCCCCCCACGATGCCAAGGACGGCGTTCGGGCAAAGCGGTTTCATGTCACGGGTTCCTGCGCGACGGAGTCCGTCTGTTCTGCGCGCCAGTCCTCCAGCCGGGTGGCCAGCGCCCCATCGCCAAGCGAGAGGATGGAAGCGGCCAGCAGCCCCGCGTTCTTTGCCCCGGCCTTGCCGATGGCAAGGGTTCCGACCGGCACGCCACCGGGCATCTGTACGATCGAAAGCAGGCTGTCCATGCCCTTGAGCGCCTGGGATTCAACAGGGACGCCCAGCACCGGCAGGCTGGTCCATGCCGCGCACATGCCCGGCAGGTGTGCGGCCCCACCCGCACCCGCAATGATGACCGAAAGCCCCCGCGCCCGCGCCGTGCGGGCATAATCCGCCAGACGGTCGGGCGTGCGGTGGGCCGACACGATGCGGATTTCATGGGCAATGTCCAGCGCCTCCAGCACGGCGGCGGCATGGCGCATCGTTTCCCAGTCGGACTGGCTGCCCATGATCAGGCCCACGCGCACGGCGCTGTCCCGGGGGGAGGAAGGGGCGGGGGAATTGGTCACGGCGTCTGTACTTTCACGACTTTCGGGCGGGGAAAAGGATCATGCCCGCGGCAGATAGGCGAAACGCCGCGATCAGGCAATGCTGTCGGGGATCAGTCGACTTTCAAGCCACATGATCTCGTCCTTGAGCAGCAGCTTGCGCTTCTTGAGGCGCTGGATCTGCAACCGGTCCACTGGGTGTTCGCCCATCCGGCTGATGACGGTGTCAAGGTCGCGATGCTCGCTGCGCAGTTCGTGCAGCTTGCGAAGGAGGGTATCCCGGTCTGTCAGCATGGCGCTCCATCCAGCACATGAACATGACGCCATCCTAAGCACATTGCAGGCAAAAAACGAAATGATGGCGAATTCGCCGTCATGCAGGATTTTGTCATGGCATATGGCGTGCCGCTTGCGTTAGCGTACCCCGTCGTAGCAAACATGCTGGAGGAGATTCCATGCTGTACGAAGCGCGTATCAACAGCCTCAAGACCCGTCACGCCCGTCTGGATGACCAGATATTTGACGAAGACAGGCGGCCAATGCCCGACCAGCGGGTACTGATGCGCCTCAAGCTCGAAAAACTGCGGCTCAAGGAAGAAATAGAGCGGCTCAGCGTGCGGGGCTGAACCTTACGGGCCAGCCGGTCCCTGCTGTATTGGCGGCAGGGACCGGGGCACGCAGGGCGGAAATCAGATCAGATCAGATCGGATCGTTGTCGAGTTCGATGGGCTGCGGCACGGCCTGTCCCTCCCGGGCGAGGCGTTCGTTTGCTGCCGTCACCATCGCATTCAGGTCGGTCTGGCTGCACAGGCCCAGGATGACCGGATCGCGTGGCTTGATGTTCGGGCTGTTCCAATGCTGGCGGCTGCGGACCTTTTCAATGGTGTCCTTGGTCGTGCCCAGCAGCTTGACCATCTGCACTTCCGACAGTTGCGGGAAATTGCGCAGCAGGAATGCAATCGCATCCGGGCGGTCGTTACGCTTGGCCACAGGGGTATAGCGCGCGCCCTTGGATCGGCGGTGGATCGGGTTGGGGGCGGGCAGGATCTTCAGCCGCTGGGCCGGGTCCTTTTCGCAGCGTTCGATTTCCGCCTGCGTCACCTGATGGTTCTTCACCGGGTTATAACCCACGATCCCCTGTGCCACTTCACCATCGGCGATGGCCTGTACCTCAAGCGGGTGCATGCCGCAGAATTCAGCGATCTGGGTAAAGGTCAGCGCAGTCTTTTCAATCAGCCACACTGCGGTGGCCTTGGGCATAAGGGGCAGAGCGTTCATTGCAAAACAGGTCCTACTGCGTGTGATGGCGCCACGCGCAGGCACCTTGGAAAGAAGGGCAAATCGTCAATGCCGTGGAAGGCATCGTGCGTGCCTGCTGGCGCGCAAAAAACAAAAGCACTTGAAGCAAGGGATATGAAGGTGACGCACCCAAAAGGTCAAGGGCCGTATGCGTGTGTGGCACCATTTCATTTGACCGACCCACAGGTGATCGACCCACAGGGCATACCCCAGATCCGACCCATCAGGACAGGCCAGTCATATAAAGCCAGTCAGACAAAGCGAGTCAGACAAAGCCAGACAGGGCAGGCACACCAGACACGAAAAAGGGGAGGCTGCATGCAGCCTCCCCCCTCGGCTTGGTGCCGGGCGGATACGGGTCAGGCCGCCTGGCGCGATGCGCCCGCATGGTCCGCTGTTGTTGTGCCTGACGCTGATGCGAAGGGGGCGTGTGACTGCGGTGCGGCGGTGGCTGCGTTTTCTTCGTCAGTGCTGCCGGGCGTCAGGGTGTCCGGGGTCTGGGCGCCCGGGGTGGCGGTGCCTGACGAAATGGGAATGCGGCGTGGCTTCAGGGCTTCGGGAACGACATGGCGCACCGCAATGCAGAGCAGGCCATTATCGAGGTTGGCATTTTCCACCACGATATGGTCAGCCAGCACAAAGCGGCGTTCGAAGGCGCGCCGTGCGATTCCACGATACAGGATTTCACGGTCGGGCTGTCCGCCCGTCACACGTCCCGCCACCACAAGCGTGTTGTCCTGTACCGTCAGTTCGATGTCATCGGGGCCGAATCCTGCCACCGCCATCGTCAGCATATAGCGCGACTCCGCCACCTTTTCGATGTTGTAGGGGGGGTAGGACGGGCTGACGGGGTTCTGTGCCGCTGTATCCACAAGTTGCGCCAGACGGTCGAACCCGATCGCGCTGCGGAACAGGGGGGCAAAATCGTAACTCATGAAAAACCTCCTGGATATGAGCAAGGCCTGTTGTCATGTGGTCCCCCACGGGGGGCGGACCACGATCATGTCGGTATCCATCGCGACCCGACATCGGCATCGCGACCCCCTGGAAATGGAAATGCCCGGCGCCTTTTTCAAGGGCCGGGCATTCATGGACTGACAGGCAGGCTGATATACGCAGGAAGGAATCCTGGTGTGCCTCAGCCCTTCTTGCGCTGGCCCAGGCCACCGAACTTCTTGTTGAACTTGGCAACTTGGCCCCCGGTGTCGAGCATGCGCTGCACGCCTGTCCACGCCGGATGCGACTTCGGATCGACGTCAAGGCGCAGCGTCGCGCCGGGCGTGCCATAGCAGGAGCGCGTCTTGTACTCGGTGCCATCGGTCATGATGACGGTGATTTCGTGGTAGTCGGGGTGGATGCCGGACTTCATGTTCACAGACTTTCGTGCTGAATGGCCCCGATGCCGACCGGGGCAGGAGTTTCGCAGGCGTATAGACGAGGACGCCCGCCCGATCAACATCTGATTGCCGCGCGATCTGGCCATTCTGTATCGGCCCCCCTGCATCGGTCCCCCTGCATCGGCTGTCCTGCATTTGCGTGGCGTACTGCATCGCGCATGTATCCGTGGCGTTACAATATCCCCGCAACTTGTGAAATTCTGTCACCCGTAAGCATCACTTTTACTGTTGTCGAGACAGTATGTCATTTCCCCTGTCGTAAATGTGGCGGGGGGTTGTTAGACAGGTTGCAGAATAGTTTTCAAAAGAGGAAGACACAGATGGCGCAAAAGCCTACGCATCTGCATGTGCCCGATATTCATGCTCCCGGCTGGCTGGGGGATTTTCGTGCGTTCCTGATGCGCGGAAACGTGGTGGACCTCGCGGTCGGTGTAATCATCGGCGCGGCCTTTACCGCAATTGTCAACAGCCTGGTGAAGGACATCTTCACCCCGTTCCTTGGCCTGCTGATCGGGGGGATCGACTTTACCAACCTGTTCATCACCCTGCGTGGTCCCCACATGCCCACCCTGGCGGAGGCGCAGAAGGCCGGGGCGGTGACGCTCAATCTTGGCGTCTTCCTTAACGCCGTGATCCAGTTCATTATTATCGGCTTTGTAATTTTCTGGGTGGTGCGCATCATCTCCCGCTTTGCCGAAAAGAAAGCCGCCGCACCCGCCGCTCCCCCGCCGCCGCCGCGCAGCGAGATCCTGTTGCAGGATATCCTTGATGTCCTCAAGGAACAGGAAAAATCGAAGACACCCCCCACCGCCTGATCCTTCGATCACGCATCGTGGCGAGATGATCTGCAAAGGGCGGGTTCCGGCATATGCCGGCCCCGCCTTTTTTTATGCCTGCGCCAATCTGTGGGCCCGCCCATGCGGGTTGGGCGCAGGAAACAGGTGACACAGGAACAAGAAGTACCAAGAATTACAGGGCGACATGTTTCAAGGGGGCGTCATCCGATATCCTTGCCCATGGAGTGGGGGAACGTGCTAGGCTCGGGGCCTGATGAAAAGTATTTTCAGGCAACTCCGCATGTCGGCCATCGCCATGGCCGGGTGCTGTATCCTCGCTGCCTGTCATGGGCAGGTAAGGGACGTCAATCACCTGCCCCCCGATGTGCAGAGCTATCTGCTGGTCACGACCTATGCGATGGCTGAAGGCGGCCTGCTCAGTCGTGTGCAGGACGGCGCCTTATCGCGTGAGCAGGTGCAGGATATGTCGATTTCGCTGAAATACGGCAAACTGATGATCCTGAACAACCTGATGCACCCGTCGCGGCGCAGGCGCGCGCGCGCGCGCCAGGCGGTTGAACTCATTATCGCCTGTACGGATCAGCCCGACATGACGCGCAAGGATGCCCCACCCGCGCCACGCTGCATCCCCGATGCCCGCACCCTGCTGAAGAATGCCGGGCGATAAGAGATTGTTTGAAAACAAGTCATTGAGAAAAAAATAAGGAAAGTTTTTGGGTGCCGCCTTTCGATCGAAAAAGGCGGCGTCTTCTGAAGCTTTTTAGAAAAATCTTCACCAAAAACCTTTATAATTTCAGGGTATTATCGATCCTGACTTTTCAAACAGTCTCTAAGTCATGAAAAATGCCGCCTTAATATAATCAAGGCGGCATCCAGAATATCTTTGGTTCCAGGGGGCAACTGGTTGAAAGGGTAGAACCAGCAGCCCGCTGCAATCGTTGGTCAAGCTTTTTCAAAAAGCCCTGCAAGATGCCGCCTTTTCAAAAGAAAAGGCGGCACAGGAACTTTTCTGTTTTCTACTCAGTGGGGTATTTCAAGAACCTTGCCATTCCAGAGGGGCGGGAGGCCCTGATGGGGCTTAGTTCCGTGCCCCCGGTCGTGCATTGCGCCGCAGCCGCTTTTCACCCAGCAGCAAGAGCAGGGGGGCGGCGATGAAGATGGACGATGACGTCCCGACCACAATCCCGAACAGCATGACCCACGCAAAGCCCGAAAGGCTGGCCCCCCCGAACAGCGCGAGCGGCAGCGCGGCAAGGAACACCGTGGATGAGGTGCCCAGCGTGCGGCTCAGTGTTTCGTTGATCGACAGGTTGATCAGTTCCGCCAGTGGCATGGAACGATATTTACGCAGGTTTTCGCGGATGCGGTCATACACCACCACCTTGTCATTGGTGGAATAGCCAAGGATCGTCAGGATGGCCGCAACCATCACCAGATCGAATTCGAAATGGGTCAGCACAAGGAACCCGACCGCCTTGGTCAGGTCCAGCACAAGCGTGACCACGGCGCTGACCGCGAATTCCCACTCAAAACGGAACCAGATATAAGCAAGGATCATCAGAAGGCTGATGCCCAGTGCAAGCATGCCGTTGCGGAACAGTTCCGCCGAAACGGAGGCCCCGACTGCATCCGCGCGCAAAACCTGCGCGCCGGGGATCGTGCCGATGGCATGGCGCACGGCATCGACCATGCCCTGCGTTTCGGCTTCATGCGCGGGGTCGCTCTGCGGTGGGGTATCAAGGCGGATCAGCACATCATCGGGACCGCCAAAGGACTGCACCCCTGCTGCCGTGACATGCTGTGTGGCCAGTGCCGCGCGGATGGCCGACACGTCGGCTGGTCCCTGCGTATGGGCTTCCACCACGATGCCGCCACGAAAATCAAGGCCAAGCGTCAGGCCCGGATGGAAGAACAGGATCAGGGACGCGACCGACAGCACGGCCGATGTCGCAAGCCCGATGAAGCGCCCGCGCATGAAGTCGATTTTCGTGCCACGGGGGACAAAACGCAAAAGGGGACGATCAAGGATCATGTCAGCGCGCCTCAGACCGGCAGGACTGTCGGACGGGTGCGCGCATACCAGCGCACCATCAGCATCCGTGACAGCACAAGGGTGGTAAACAGGGTCGTCACGATGCCGATCGTGATGGTCAGGGCAAAGCCCTTGACCGGCCCGGTTCCGAAAACGAACAGCATGACATGCGCAAGCAGCGCGGTGGCATTACTGTCGATGATGGTGGAGGTCGCGCGTTCAAAACCCGCCTGCATCGCCTGAAGTGCGGTGCGGCCACGTGCGATTTCCTCGCGGATGCGTTCATTGATCAGGATGTTGGCATCCACCGCCATGCCAAGGGTCAGCAGCATCCCCGCCATGCCCGGCAGCGTCAGCGTCGCTTCGAACATCGACAGGATGGCGATCATCAGCACCAGGTTGGCCATCAGCGCGATATTCGCATACCAGCCGAACCGGCCATAAAACAGGGCCATGAACGCGATCACGAGCACAAGCCCCGCCAGCAGGCTCATCGCGCCTGCCCGGATCGAATCGGCGCCCAGCGACGGCCCGATGGAGCGCTGCTCGATCACGTTCAGCGGCGCGGGCAGCGCGCCTGCGCGCAGCAGCAGCGCCATGTCGGTTGCCTGTTGCGCACTGAACCCGCCGGTGATCTGGCCCGAACCGCCGGTGATGGCGGTACGGATGACCGGGGCCTCGATCACCTTGTTATCCAGTACGATGGCAAAACGTTTGCCGACATTGGCGCGTGTAACCTCGCCAAACTGGCGCGCGCCGACGGAATCAAAGGTGAAGTTGACGGCCCATTCGCCGCTTTGCTGGTCAATGGAGGCCGATGCGTTCGTCAGGTCCGCGCCATCGACATCCACATGGGTGTAGATCGGCAGCGTGCCCTGTGAGGTCTCGCTCATCGGCACGATGGTCACGCCCGGCGGCGGCACGGCCGAACCGATTGCGGAATCCGCGACAAGGTGAAACGTCATCTTCGCCGTTGTGCCCAGAAGGTGCTTCACGCGCTCGGGATCGCTGATACCTGGCAGTTCGACGATGATCCGGTCTTCGCCCTGACGGGTGATCTGCGGGTCGATGGCCCCGGTGGCGTCAATGCGGCGGCGCACGATCTCGATTGACTGTGTGATCGCATCGCGCGCGCGCTGGTGGCTGGCCTCGTCGGACAGGGCGACGGAAATCAGCCCATCGGGCGTCTGGGTCACGGTGAACTCTGACGGCACGTTCATCGGCATCGCCCGCAATGCCTTGAGGTCGGCTTCGGCTTCGGCCGGTGCGCGCGGGGCGAACGTCACCGCATGCGTGCCCGTTGTGAGGTTGCGATACCCCAGCCCGCCCTTCAGCAGTGTCTGGCGTGTCTCATCCGTCAGCGTCCGCAGCCGGTCGGAGGTGACGCTGTTCATGTCCACCTGCAACAGCAGATAGGACCCGCCGCGCAGGTCAAGCCCAAGGTGGACCTGCCGCCAGGGGATGGATTGCGCGGGCTGGCGCATGAAATTGGGCAGGCACAGCGCCAGGCCGATCAGGCATATGCCAATGACCGAAGCCATCTTGAGCCGACTATAATACATCATGACTGAAAGGAGTGCTCCCCACGCCCGGCCGCGGCCGGCTCCCTGTCTGTTGGTCTCGTATCTGTGGCGTCATGGCGTCATGGCGCATGACAACAGGGCGGGAACATGCCGGTCCACAGCGCAGGATGCAACCGCTGTTGCGGTGGTCGGGGTCATTGCGTTGCCGTTTTGTCGCATCCATGTGGGGTCTGGGGGCATGTCCACCCCCCATGCGTATTACAATATGCATCATCGGACGTGCGGGGCACGCGGGTTGTGAAACGCGTCCATTCATGACACTGCTCGGACATGAAAAAGCATGGTGTGGAGCGGCGGTAATGATGCAGGCACGGTCGGATGGCGCGATGGCGGGACGCCGCCTGCGGGTTGGAATTGCGGGCGCCGGGCATTTCGGGCGGTACCATGCGCTCAAGGTCGCGGCGTCCACGCGTGAAGCCCTGTCGGGCATTTATGATCCCGACCATGCGCGTGCCGAAAATGTCGGGCAGGAGGCCGGGGGCGCACCCGCGCTGTCCTATGCCCGCTTGCTGGAGGTTTCGGACGCCATCGTGGTGGCCGCACCCGCCGAATATCATTTCGACCTGGCGCAACAGGCGCTGGAGGCGGGGCGGCATGTGCTGGTGGAAAAGCCGATCGCCGCCACGCTGGAACAGGCCGACCGCCTTGCCGCGCTGGCCACCGGGCATGGGCTTGTGCTGCAGGTTGGTCATCTGCTGCGTTATTCGGCGGAACATCGCGCGATTACCGAACGTATTACCCGTCCCCTTTATATCGAGGCGACACGCATTGCGCCGTACAAGCCGCGTGGAACGGATGTGTCGGTCATTCTTGACCTGATGATCCATGACCTCGATCTTGTGCTGGCGATCGTGGACAGTCCCATCGCCAGTGTCGATGCATTGGGCGCCGCCGTCAGTTCAGAGCATGAGGACATCGCCAATGCCCGTGTCCGGTTTGAAAATGGTTGTGTCGCCACCATCACCGCCAGTCGCATTTCCCTCAAGACCGAGCGGCGCATGCGCCTGTTTTCGCAGGAAGGATATCTGTCGGCGGATTTCATGCGCCGCGAACTGACGATGATCGGGCGCAAAAGCGGCCTGCCCCTGCCGGGGACGGGTGGTTTCAGGCGACAGAGCGTGACATGGAACGACCATGACACGCTGGCGGCGGAACATGAGGCCTTTGCCGCGTCCTGCCTTGATGGTGCACCCGTTCTGGTGGATGCACAGGCCGGGCGGCGCGCACTTGCGGCGGCCCTTGCCGTGGGGCAGAGCATCGCCGATACCCGCGCGCGTATGGAGGTATCGGGACTGCTGCAGGGAGTGGATTAAGCGGTTATTCGGGGCGGCTTTTCAGGTTGTTTGAAAAAGCCCCCCAAATAACATTTGTTTTTTCAGTAGGTTATCGGTTCCATCGCATTCCGGGCAGTCTTTTGGAGACTATTTGAAAAGTCAGGCGATATAACATCCTGAAATGATAAAGGTTTTTGGTGAAGCTTTTTTCTAAAAAGCTTCGAAAGACGCCGCCTTTTTTCAAAAGGCGGCACCCAAAAACTTTTCCTGTTTTCTATCAACGAGTTGTTTTCAAACAGTCTCTTAGTTCGATTTCAGGGATTCACGGAGCATTTCAAGCTCCAGCCACCGTTCTTCCGCTGCCGTCAGCCTGGCCTGCGCGTCTTCCAGTTTCCGTGTCGTGCTGGTGAAGGCATTCGGGTCACGGGCATAAAGGCCAGGATCGGCAAGGGCGGTGCGCAGGTGCTCGATCTCCGCCTCCATGTCCGCGATCTGTCCGGGCAGGCGTTCAAGCGCATGCTGGTCCTTGTATGACAGCTTACGGCTTGCCGGTTTTGTAACAGGGGCCTGCGTGGCCCGTGCCTTGGGCGGGGTGGGGGCAACGTGCCGGGTGGCAAGGGTCGCATCCTGCCGTTGCGCCAGCATGTCGCTGTAGCCCCCGGCATATTCGATCCACCGCCCCGCGCCTTCCGCCATCAGGACGGAGGATGCGACACGGTCAAGGAAGTCACGGTCATGGCTGACCAGCAAGACAGTGCCTGAATATTCCGCAAGCATGTCCTGCAACAGGTCGAGTGTTTCAAGGTCAAGGTCGTTGGTCGGTTCGTCAAGAACCAGAAGGTTTGACGGCCGCGCCAGCGCACAGGCCAGCATCAGCCGCCCCCGTTCCCCCCCCGACAGGACGCCCACCGGCGTGCGGGCCTGTTCGGGGCGGAACATGAAATCCTTCATATATCCGATGACGTGGCGTTTTTCATGCCCGACCTGCACCATGTCGCCGCCCCCACCCGTCAGCGTGTCGGCAAGGGTGCTGTTGGGGTCAAGCTGCCTGCGCTGCTGGTCCAGTGTGACGATGGACAGCGCCGTGCCAACCGTGACGGTACCACTGTCGGGCGTATCCAGCCCCGTCATCAGGCGCAGCAACGTACTCTTGCCCGCCCCGTTGGCCCCCACGATACCCAGCCTGTCGCCGCGCAGGATACGCAGGTCGAGATCACGCACGATGTCGTGCGCGCCATAGGATTTGCACAGGTTTTCGGCAACGGATACCAGCTTGCCCGACAGTTCGGATTCCCGCGCTTCCATCCTTGCCCCGACGGCGGGCTTGATCGCTTCGCGCCGGGTCTGGCGCAGGGTGGCAAGTTCGGCCACACGGCGGACATTGCGCTTGCGCCGCGCCGTCACGCCATAACGCATCCAGTCTTCTTCACGCGCGATCTGGCGATCGAGCTTGTGCGCCTCGCGCTCTTCCTGCTCCAGCACCTCCTCGCGCCAGGTCTCGAACCTGGCAAAGCCGTGGTCAAGCCTGCGCGTGATCCCACGGTCCAGCCAGACGACCGAGCGCGACAGCGTTTCCAGCAGGCGACGGTCATGGCTGATGATGACCATGGCCGAAGACAGCGACAGAAGTTCGCGTTCCAGCCATTCGATGGTCGGCATGTCGAGATGGTTTGTCGGTTCATCCAGCAGCAGCAGGTCAGGTTCCGGCGCCAGTGCGCGCGCCAGTGCGCAGCGTCGTGCCTCGCCCCCCGACAGGTTGGCCGGGTTTTCAAGTCCCGTCATGCCCAGTTCCGACAGAAGCGCCGTCGCCCGGTAATCCGGGTCGCCCGGCCCCATGCCCGCCAGTACGTAATCCAGCGTCGTTTCAAACCCTGACAGGTCGGGTTCCTGCGGCAGGTAGCGCACGGTCGTGCCCGGTTGAAGGAAGCGTGTGCCAGAATCCGCCTGCAATTCGCCCGTGGCGATGCGCAGCAATGTCGATTTGCCGCAGCCATTGCGCCCGACAAGGCAGATGCGTTCGCCCGGCGCCACGCCAAAGCCCGCCCCGTCAAGGAGCGGCGCACCGCCGAGGGTCAGGGTGATATCCTGAAGGAGGAGAAGGGGAGGTAAGGCCATGCGCGTTTGTCACCTACTCCCGCCGTAGGCGCAAGGGGGACGATCACACCCGGCCGGGGCACGCCCAAGCGTCACATATCCCCAAACACACCCCTTTGGGATACATATTTATGGGACATGCGCACGGAACATATATTCCGTCAGGCAGGGGCGTTGGCCTGCTTTCACGCCGTGGTCCCGATCACCGCGTCAGTGTCCGCGACGGGTTCTATGGGCGCGTGTCAGCGTACGCGCGTTGCCGGGTGCGTGTTATCTGGCAACTGTGGCTTCGAGCGTCCGCAGGAATGCCTGCCCCCATCCCAGTGCGGTGCAGCCCTCCAGATGCGTGCGGCATGCCTGCCAGCGTTCGCGGCGTTCGGCCTTGGGCATGCCCAGCGCACGGTTCAGCGCATCGGCAAGGTCATCATGGTCCAGCGGATTGACCAGCAACGCCGCCTCCAGCTGCCGGGCGGCCCCGGCCATGCGCGACAGGATCAGAACGCCCGGATCATCGGGGTCCTGTGCCGCAACATATTCCTTGGCCACCAGATTCATGCCGTCACGCAGCGGCGTGATATAACCGATCTGCGCCTGGCGCATGTAACCGGCCACGACACGGCGCGCGCTGCCGCGCGTCAGGAAACGCAGCGGGGTCCAGTCGGCCTGCCCGCGCTGTGCATTCAGCTTGCCGATCATCCCTTCGAGTTCCTGGCGCAATGCCCTGTAGGAGGGGACATCCACCCGGCTTTCAGCGGCAATCTGCAGGAACGTCACGTTGCGTTGCCATATGGGATAGCTTTCAAGCAGGCGGTCATAACCTGCCAGCCGGTCGCACAGGCCCTTGGTCGGGTCCATGCGATCCACCCCGAAAATCAGTTTCCGCCCGGCAAGGGAGGAACGCAGTTGCTTCAGTTCCGGGGCCTCTACTGCCTCGGCGGCGGTCCGGGCGAACGCATCGGGGTCGATTTCCACCGCGAAGGAGCCAACGCGCACCGTATGCCCCTCAAACGACAGGGTATCGGGGGCAACCAGCCTGGCGCCTGCCGTGCGTTGTGCGGCAAAGATGAAATTGGCGGTGTCGTCGCTGGTCTGGAAACCCAGAAGGTCCGCGCACAGCATGTCCCGTAGGAATGTGCCCCCGTCTGGTGCGATGGCCAGCATGTCTGGCGCGGGGAAGGGGGTATGCAAGAAGAAGCCGATCGGCATGTTGACCCCCTTGCGGCGCAGTTGCGCGGCAAGGGGCAGCAGGTGATAGTCGTGGATCCAGATCGTATCGTCGTCGCGCAGCAGCGGAAGCAGGTTTTCGCAGAACCGTTCGTTTACCGACCAGTAGGTCGAAAGTTCGCGGCGTTCGAAATGTATGAACTCCGGCAGGGAGTGCATCAGCGGCCACAGGGTCGAGTTGGAAAAGCCGGTATAGTAATGTTTGTGTTCGGCCGGTGTCAGGCCGATCGTGGCGTATTCGACCCCCCCTGCGTGCTGGATCTGTGGCGGGGTGGTTTCCGCATCCGCGCTGGTGGTGCCGTTCCACCCGAACCACATCCCGCCCTGCAGTGCGAGCAGGTCATGCAGCACAACCGCCAGCCCCCCGGGCCTCAGGCCCTCCTTGGGAACGGGGACGCGATTGGAGACGATGACCAGCCGTTTCATATTTTCCTCTTCCAATCTGTCCGGGCATCCCTGCCGGCGCGTAGGCCCGTTCCCGGCCGATGCGTTCCTTGCTGGCATGCGTGACCAAGGGTACCATCACAATGTCGCAGGGGGCAGGCCCGACGCAAGGCGGTCGTCGTCATGCCTGTACCGCGCGACTGTTCTGCGTCCTGCCCCGGTGTTGTGGGGTGTTGCCCCACCCCATAGGCAGGAAGGGCCGGGCAGGGGCAAAGGCAACAGCAATATGCACACGCCCTGCCGTCCCGCCCCGGTCGATCCTGTGGGCGGTCGGTGATCGGCCGCAGGCAGTTACAAGGTCAGTCCAGTATGGTCGGCCCGGATGCGTTCATCAGGATTGCGGGTCCAGAACGCTGGTTTCAGGGGCGCTGCTTTCAAGTGGGCTGGTTCGGGGCGTGTTAGCTTAGGGGCAGGCCACCACTGACTGCCTGATACGTTGCGATCGCCAGTGTCAGGGGCTCAAACGGCTTGGTGATGACAAAGGCGGGTTCAATCCGTTCCCCCGTCAGCAGGCGTTCGGGATAGGCGGTGACGAAGATCACGGGAATGTTCTGCTGTTGCAGGATCTGCGATACGGCCGCCATGCCATCCCCCCCCGCACCAAGGTTGATGTCGGCAAGGATGAGGCCGGGACGTGTGCGCGTCGCGATTTCGATGGCTTCCTTTTCCGTTGCGGCGACACCGGCGATCCTGTGTCCGCATTTATGGACCAGTTCTTCGATATCCATCGCGATGATGGGTTCGTCCTCGATGATCAGGACATTCGTCTGCGCGCATGAACGCAGGCCGGAATATGCATGTTCCAGCGTGACGCGCGCCGTATCTTCGTCCAATCCCAGAACGCGCGCCGCATCCGCAAGGCTCAGTTCCTCAAGTGCGGTCAGCAGCAGCAGTTGCCGGTCCAGTACCGTCAGCTCGCCAGTGGCGCACTGCGCGGTGGAAGACATGTAATGGCGCGATATCCATTGGTACAGGCGCAGGCGCGGGCGCAGGGTGGGATCATCGACGGCGATAAGTTCACGCAGACTCTCGGCCACGAGGAGATCCCCCCGTGACTGGCTGCCGGACAGCGCCCTTGCATAGCGTCTGGCGTAAGGAAGGGCGCGGAGCAGATCTTGACGCCGGGAAAGCGGCATGTGGACTTTATCCCCCCGAAGAAATTGTTACACCATAAACCATTACGGCGTTAGGCTGCCTGACCAAGGAGAGTTGAACACACTGACCCAGAGCATATCAGCCAATACGCAGAGCGTAACCCAACTGCGCAAGGAGATCATGTCTCTTTTGCCGCAATTGCGGGGCTTTGCCAGATTTTTGACCGCGGAGGTGTCCTCCGCCGATGATCTTGTGCAGGAAACGGTCCTGCGTGCGCTGGCCGCGCTGGATCAGTTCCAGCCGGGCACGAACCTGCGTGCGTGGCTTTATACCATCGCGCGCAACCTTTTTTATGAAACCGCGCGCAGGCGCAGGCGTGAACGTGATGTGATGTCTGATTACGCCGCAAGTCCCGACCTTGCGCGTTCCGACGCACCCGCCAGCCGTGGCGATGACCTGCGCGACCTTGATGGGGTGATATGGCGGCTGACGCCCCGCCTGCGCGAGGCGCTGTTGCTGGTGGGGGTGCAGGAAATGACCTATGCGGAGGCGGCGGACGTATGCGGCGTAAGCGTCGGCACGGTCAAGGCGCGGGTGTCGCGCGCGCGGGCGCAGATCATGGTCATGGTGAACGCCGCGCGTGATGGCGCGGCAATGCCCGATCTGTCCGGTATGCCCCCACACGACGATCCCCCGGAATAAGGGGCAGGGGACGGCCGCTTTGGCACCATGGGGCGTGGGGCGGGCTACAACTCACGGTTATGTTACAATGCGGATGCAACCCTTTTCCCGGCCCGTTCATTGGACGGGTATGAAAGGGGACAAGACAATGACAAATGACTTTCACGACCAGGTGATAGCACTCCTGCCCCGACTGCGGGTTCAGGCCCTGTCCTTGACGCGTAACCGCGCGGCTGCTGATGACCTTGTGCAGGACGCCGTGTGCAACGCGCTGTCCGCGCAGCACAGCTTTACCCCCGGAACGAACTTTCCCGCATGGATGCACCGTATCCTGCGTAACCGCTTTATCTCTGACCTGCGCAAGAAGCGTGAAACCGGCGATATCGAGGATGTTCCCACCGCAGCGCTGGCATGCAGCGGCGCGCATGAGGAACGCCTTGCGGTCAAGGAACTGGCCAGCGCGATGGACCGCCTGCCCGCCGATCAGCGCGAGGCGCTGGTGATGGTTGTCATGCAGGGCATGAGCTACGAGGAGCTTGCCGAAGCCAGCGGATGCGCCGTTGGCACCGCCAAGAGCCGCGTTTTCCGCGCCCGCCGCCAGCTTGAGACATGGCTTGAAGGTGAGGAGCAGAGCACGGAGACGGTGCGCCTGCGTGGAGTCGTCGCCCGCCTGCGTCAGGGGGGCGCCGCCCGCGACGAGCTTCGCTCGCGCTAGGGGTATTGGTTACCAATTCTTAAAAATGGCACTTTGAATTGTGATCAAAATGTGGCACGGGAGGAGGCGGGGTCTTGGTTGTTCCCGACTTCTTTCGGAAAATAGATTGCAACTGCGATGCTTATCCGAAGTTTGTGGGTAGATGAATATAAGCTTCGGGATGATGAGATGCCGTTAAAGGAGAACTGTCCTCCTAGGCAACAACCAGATAAAAAAAGCAAAAACAGTTCGGATGATGCATTCGAACTGTGGTTGAAGCGGGGACTGCACCAATTGTTCGATGATGTGGCCAACGAACCGGTACCTGACGAACTGCTGCGCTTGATAGAAAACGACCGCGAGCGTAAAAAATAGATGAACACCATGTTCCGCCGTTCCGCCCCCAGGAATGGCGAGGGCAGGTCGTACCGCACCCTTCTTCGTATCGGGCGTATGTTCGATGCGGTGCGGGTGCGGATGATGGCCATCATCCTGTTCGCGGCAATGCCCATCGCCCTGATCGGCGCGGTGCAGGCATGGCGTAATTATCACAAGACACTTGCCGCCCCCGGTTATCGTACCGACATGACGCTGGAGCGCGTCAACCTCGAAATCCGTCATGAGGTCGATGACCTTGGCAGCATGCTGCGTGTCGTCGGCCATATGGCGCTTGATGACGAAGGTATCCGGCGCATGCTGGAACTGGCGCAGTCCCTGACGGGGCATCATTATGACCAGATCGCGCTGGTGGATGCGTTGGGCAACATCGTGACGCAGGTGGGGCGGACAGAGGGCGCGCATCGCCTTGTCCTTGACGACATGCCTCGTTTCCAGGGGGACGTGCGGGTCTCCTATATCAATGGCGGGGCGGAGTCCCACAACCTTCCCATCGCCTTTCGCGTGACCGTTGCAACCATGATCGGCGATGGCAGCGGCCACCTTGCCCGTAGCGGGTTCCTGACGGCCATCATGCCGCTGTCATGGGCGGACCGGAAGCTGCGTCCGGGTGATCCCCGGCTTGATATCGTCGTGCGCGACAATCCGGTTGCGATATGGGTGCTCAACCCCGACGGGTCCGCTGCCGCCCCCCTGTGCGGGGATTGCGACTGGCCCCTGATGCCGTCGGCCATGCTGCTGGGGCGGGTGCAGCGGATCATGCGCAATGGGCATGACCATGCGCGTGGCACCCTGCCTGATGGCGCCTTCTCCCTTGGCCGGGTGGAAGGCGGTGTGTTCGTGTTGGCCGCGACGCGGCGCAATGCAAAGGAACGCCATGCGGTGCTGATGTTCGCCATTGCGCTGGTCAGCAGCGGGCTGCTGTTGCTGACGGGGTTGCTGGGTGCTTCGAAAAGCGCGGATGTGCTGATTGTCTCTCCCCTGCGCAAGCTCACCGCGTCGGTCAATCTGTGGCAGCTTGGCGGTGTGTATGACGTGCGTTCCAACTGGGCGATGCCGTTCGAGGTGCGCCAGCTTGCCCATGCCTTCAGCAAGGCGACACGCCGCCTGGCGCGCCATGAACGTCGGCTGGAACGTGCGGCCGTGCGGCAGGAGCTGCTGCTTAAGGAAATGCACCACCGGGTCAAGAATAACCTGCAGATCGTGGCCTCCCTGCTGAACCTGCAGGCCGGGCGTATCACGCAGCCCGCCGCGCGGGAGGAGTTCGCGCAGGCGCGTGACCGTGTGCGCGCGCTGGCGACGCTGCATCGGTATCTGTACGCCGAAGGTGGGTTGTACAACCTGAATATGCAGAGTTTCGTGCGTGAACTGTGCGGTCAGATCATGCATGCGATCGGGGAGGCGGATGACGGGCGCATCACCCTTGATATCCAGGTGGAAGACCTGCTGATGGTTCCTGATCAGGCGGTGCCGTTGGCCCTGATCGTGACGGAGGCGGTTAGTAATACCATAAAATACGCCTTCCCCGATGGTGCGCGCGGCACGTTGGAGGTCGGGTTGCGTCAGGTGGACAAGATGCGCGCCTGCCTGTGGATCGCCGATGACGGCGTGGGCATGGCGGCGGGGCGCGTACGGCGCGGAAACGAGGAACGCAGCGGCATCGGGCTACAGCTTATCCGTGGTTTCGCCCGGCAACTAGGGGGGGAGTTGCAGATGTTCGAGGAAAACGGCACGCGTTATGTGCTGGTGTTCGTCCTGCAGCAGCCCGAACCCGATCAGGATGATATCTGAGGGGTAAAAATTGCATGGCTGCCCCATGCCAGCGTTACACCCCCATGGGGCCTGATGACTGTCCCTGATCCGGTTCATTCGGTATAGGGAGCGATCATGAGTGATGACAAGACAGTGATGAAGGCGTGGACGCGGGCGCAGTCACGTCTGGGGCGCAGGCAGGCCATGCCGGTCGTGTGCCTTGGCCTGATCTCCAGCATGCTGGGCGCGGGGCAGGTATGGTGCGTGGCCAATGTGCTGGGCCATGTGCTGCTGCCGTCCGGTGCGGGGATATCTGCGCAATGGTCCCTGATGGGGCTGGTGGTCGCAGCGGTGCTGCGCGCCGTGTGCCAGGCGCTTTCGGACATCGCGGCGGCACGCGCGGGCATGCATGCCCGCAGGCGGCTGCGTGGCGATGTCGTGTCTTCCATCCTTAATGGCGGTCCCGCCCTGCTGCGTCAGCATCACAGCGGCGCGCTGACGGCGCTGACGGTAGACCGGATCGAGGCGCTTGACGGTTTCTTCGCCCGCTGGCTGCCTGCATCCGTGCTGTGGATGGCCGCGCCCTTCATCCTTGGTGTCATCGCCGCTTTCGTGCAGCCCGGCTCGGCGCTGGTCATGGCGTTGTGCGGGATCGCAGTGCCATTCGGGCAGGCGCTTTTCGGGATCGGGGCGGCTGTTGCCTCACGCAACCAGTTCCTTGCGATGCAGCGGCTACAGGCGCGCTTTCTTGACCGTGTGCGCGGGATTGCGACCATCGTGCTGGCCGGGCGGACGGAGGACGAGGCCCGCAGGCTGGCGGCTTCCGCCGATGACCTGCGGCGGCGCACGATGAAGGTGCTGCGTGTGGCGTTCCTGTCTTCGGCATCCATCGACTGTGCCATGGTCGTGGCCTTGGTGGTCATTGCGCTGCGCAACGGGGCGGCGCTGCTGGCGCTGCACCAGTCGGGGGCACCGGCGGCGCAGATGACGGAAACGGCGGTACGCGCCCTGTTCGTGGTGCTTCTGGTGCCGGAATTCTTTGCGCCGTTCCGTGGGCTGGCGCTGGCGTATCAGGATCGTGCCCATGCCTCTGGCGCTGCGGCGGCGATGCTGGCACTGCCGTCCGCAACCCAGGTCCGCGCGGCGGAGGAGACGGTCCTTGACGCAGGTGGACACCACGGTGTTGGCGTGCGTTTCGAACATGTCGATTTCACATGGGATGCCGCGCGCGGCCCCACCCTGCGTGATGTCAGCTTTAGTGTGCCCGCCGGTCAGACGGTGATCCTTGCCGGGCCTTCAGGTTCGGGCAAGTCGAGCCTGATTGAAATGCTGCTTGGCTTCATTGCCCCGGCGCGGGGGCGGGTGCTGCTGAATGATACGGACATCACGACGATCCTGCCGCAGGCGTTGAGCGAGATGATCTCATGGATCGGGCAGAAGCCGGTCCTGTTTGCGGGTACCTTGCGCGAAAATATCCTGTTCGCCCGTCCCGACGCGGACGAAGGCGCGGTGCAGGCGGCGATCCGTGCCGCGTCGGTTGATCGCTTTGCCGAAGGGCTGCCACAGGGACTGGAAACCCGTATCGGCGAAGGTGGGTTCGGCCTGTCGGGTGGGCAGGCACAGCGCATCGCGATTGCGCGGGCTTTCCTCAAGGACGCGCCGCTGCTGCTGCTGGATGAACCGACATCGCATCTCGACCCCGCGACGGAGGCAGACGTCTTCGACTGCCTGCGCAGGTTGGCGCAGGGCAGGACGGTCATCCTTGCCAGCCATTCGGCGGCGGTGGGCACCTTTACGGGGCAACGGGTCGATCTTGACCATGGACAGGTGATTTCAGGGGAAACGGCGGCATGATGCGTTCGCGCACGGAACATCGTCACCATACCGGCCGGCGGGGGCATGTCCTTGCGCCTGTCCTGACGATCCTGTCGATCTGGAGGCTGCGCGCGCCGTTGCTGACGGCGGGGTGCATCCTGTCGCTGCTGGCGCTGTTATGTGGCCTGTTGCTGACGCGTGAGGCGGGGATACGTGTCGCGGGCATGGCGATGGGCGGCATCGTGATTACGGTTGCCGCACTGCGTGTGCTTGGCATCGCCCGTGTTGTCATGCGTTATGTGGAACGCCTGGTGACACATGACGCGATGTTCCGCGCGCTGGCGGATGTGCGTGTGTGGTTTTTCCGCCATCTGGCGCGGGGTGCGGCGGCGGGGCTTGGTTTCCGTCGTGCGGGCGACCTGCTGTCGCGGCTGGTGTCGGATGTGGAGACGCTGGACGGTCTGTATCTGCGCATCTTCGTGCCGCTGGCTGGGGCGCTACTGGTGCTGCCGTTCCTGTTCATTGCAATCAATCTGGTCAATTCGCCGCTGGCCATCGCCATTACCGTGCTGTTCGCACTGGGGGCGTTCGTACTGCCCGCATGTGCGGCCGTGCTGGCGCGGCGTGATGGCGGGCTGGTCAACCACCATGCCGCACAATTGCGTATTGGTGTGCTGGACATGGTCAGCGGCCTGCGTGAAATCCGGACTTTTGGGGCCGAAGGGCGCATGCTGGCGCATGTCACGGCGCGTGACGACGCCCTGTTCCGCGCACAGATGCGCCAGTCACGTGCGCTCGCGCTTGCAGGGATGGCATCCTATCTGTGTGGGCAGGCGGCGGTGGTCGTGGTGCTTGCGGCGGCGCTGGGTATCGGCGGCATGGGGCCGCTGGCCCCGCTGCCTGCGGCAGGTGTGCTGTTCCTGACGGTTGCGGCATTCGAAAGCATCGGCGGCCTGACCCGTGCCGGTGCGCTGGCGGGAAATGTGACGCGCGCGGCAGAGCGTGTGGTGGCCGTTGATATCCCCCCTCATGCGGCAATCGCGCAGGGGAATGCCCCGGCCCCGGCGGGCACGGATATCCGGTTTGAAAACATCCATTTCCGTTGGGCCAGCGATCGTGTGCCGGTATTCGACGGCCTGTCGCTGGATATTCCCGCAGGCAGCCGTGTGGCCGTGCTGGGACCGTCGGGGGCGGGCAAGTCCACGCTGGCGGCACTGTTGCTGAAGGTCGTGTCCCCGGACGCGGGGCGTGTGCTGCTGGGTGGGGTTGATATCGCGACCATCGGTGATGATGCACTGCGCCAGCGCATGGCGTGGCTGTCGCAGGCAACGCACCTGTTCGAGGATACGATTCGTGCAAACCTTCTGCTTGGGCGGCCCGATGCCTCTGATGATGATTTGTGGGTCGCGCTGGACCGGGCGCGGGTGGGGGATCTGGTGCGTGACATGCCCGAGGGGCTTGAGACATGGCTTGGCGAAGGGGGCGCGCGTGTTTCCGGCGGGCAGGGACGGCGCATCGCGCTGGCGCGGACCCTGCTGTCGCAGGCGCCGATCCTGATCCTTGATGAACCCGCCACCGGGCTGGATGCCGGGACGGAGCAGGAATTCCTGCGCACCCTGAACGAAGTGACGCAGGGACGCACCGTCATCCTGATCGCCCATCGTTTGACAGGGGTGGAAGAACTGGATCAGGTATGGCGTATTTCTGGCGGTCATGCCGTCACGACAGCGCAGTAATGGGCGTCGTGTGGCCGGAAAGGATTGACGCAGGCAGGCGCAGCGGGCACGAAGTAGCGGAAATTAGGGGTCATATCGTACCTGCGTAACAATAATGGGGCGCGGCCGCGACGATCCCGTGTAAAATATATTTTTATCAGGAGTGGTCCATCATGCGTCGCCTGTCTCTCCTTTTGGGTCTTGGTCTTCTGGCGGGTTGCGCGGGGGGACATCCCGCGAAGTTCGTTGTCTTCTTTACCCAGAATTCCACCCAGCTCGACACCCCTGCCCAGGCGGTCATTTCCCAGGCGGCGCAGCGCGCGCTGGCGCATAATGCCACGGTCCGCGTCGAAGGTTATGCCGCGGCGTCCAAGGATCTGTCGGCTGATGAACTGCTGGCGATCGACCGCGCCAAGATCGTGGCCCGCCAGCTTGCCGTTGATGGCGTGGATGCCAGCCGCATCCGCCAGCAGCCCCGTGGCCCCGTGAATAACGAGGACGGCGCCCTTGCATCCCGTCGTGTCGAGATCGAGGTCGTCCGCAACTGATCCCCGCCGCAATGAGGCCGCCGGTGACGTGGGCCCTGCATGTGGTGGCGGGTCTGTGACGATGGCTGCGGATATCGACATGTCCCCGCGCGGCATATTGTCGCGTGTCTTTGGCTTCCCTGATTTCCGCGGCCTGCAACAGCAGGCGGTGGATCAGGTCATGGCGGGGCAGGACTGCCTCGTCCTGATGCCGACCGGTGGCGGCAAGAGTGTCTGTTACCAGGTGCCCGCGCTCAGTCGCCCGGGCACCGGTCTTGTCATCTCCCCCCTGATCGCATTGATGGACGATCAGGTCGCAGCCCTGCGCCAGCTTGGCGTCAATGCCGGCGCCCTGCATTCGGAGCAGGAGGCCGATGACGCGGCGCGTGTCCGTTCGGACCTTGCGTCGGGGCGGCTGGATATCCTGTATGTCTCGCCCGAGCGGCTGCTGTCGCCGGGAATGCTCGAACGTCTCTCGCGGCTGACATTGTCGGTCATCGCGATTGACGAAGCGCACTGCATTTCCGCGTGGGGGCATGAATTCCGTCCCGAATACCGCGCGCTTGCGACCCTGCCGGACCATTTCCCCGGTGTGCCACGCATCGCGCTGACCGCGACGGCAGACCCGCGCACGCAAAGCGATATCCTCGAAGCCCTGGCGATGCCTGATGCCACGGTGCTGAAGGCAAGTTTCCATCGCCCCAACCTTGATGTCGTGGTGCGTCCCAAAACATCGGAAATGCGCCAGCTTGTCGGCATCCTTGACCGGCACAGGGGGGAGGCGGGCATCGTCTATTGCGGCAGTCGCAACAAGACGGAGCGGATTGCAAAATCCCTGTGCGATCGCGGCTATGTCGCGCTGGCGTTCCATGCGGGCCTGTCACCGGTGGAAAAGCGCGCCGCCCTGATGCGGTTCCGTTCGGGGGAGGCCGTCATCATCGTGGCCACCATTGCGTTCGGCATGGGAATCGACCGTCCTGATGTCCGCACGGTTGTGCATCTGGACATGCCATCCTCGCCCGAGGGATATTATCAGCAGATCGGTCGCGCCGGGCGTGATGGGGAGGCAGCCGAAACCGTGCTGCTGTACGGGGGGGACGATATCGCCCGTGCCCGTTACTGGCTGGAACAGTCAAATGCCCCCGAGGCCCAGCGCCGGATCATGAGCGCCCGGCTGGAGGCGATGATTGCCCTGGCCGAGACGACAGGATGTCGGACAGAGGCGCTGTTGGCATGTTTCGGCGAACGGCTGGAACAGCCTTGCGGGCATTGTGACAACTGCCGCAACCCCGCAGTGACATTTGATGGCACGGTTGCGGCGCAGAAAGTGCTGTCGGCCATTTATCGCACGGGGCAGCGTTTCGGGGCGGTACATGTGGCTGCCGTCCTGCGTGGCAAGACGTCCGACATGGCCACACGGCATGGCCATGACCGGCTGAGTGTCTATGGCATTGGTAAGGACCGGCCGGAGGCCTTCTGGCGTGGTGTGATCCGGCAGTTGATTGCCCGTGGCGCGATTCGTGTGAGTGGCGAATATAATGCGCTTTCCCTTGACGAAGCACGGGCGCGTCCCATCCTGAGGGGGGAGGAGGTTGTCTCCCTGCGGGAGGATGCGACCGATGACCTGCGTGCGGCGGCGGCAGGGGAACGACGTGGCGGCAGCGGCCGGTTCGATCCCGACACGCTTGCGCCAGAGGTGGCGGCGGTGTTTCGCGCGCTCAAGGCGTGGCGGCTGGGGGAGGCGCGGGAACAGGAAATCCCGCCTTATGTGATTTTCCACGATGCCGTGCTGCATGACATCGCACAGGAACATCCCACCAGCCTGCATGAACTTGGCACCATAAAGGGGGTCGGGTCGTCAAAGCTGGAACGTTATGGCGATGCGGTGTTGCAGGTCCTGTCCGAAACGCCACTGACCTGATGGGGCGAAAGTAACATCCTGCGATCAGGATGAAGTTCTTGGCGGTGCTTTTTGAAAACAGCGTCCGGCATCGTCGTATTTTTTTGAAATGCGGTGTGCGGGAACTGTTATTACTGTTTTCAATGCGTTATTTTGAAACAGTTTCCAATGGATGATGAATGTGCGTGCCCACAGGGGTCCCTGGGGCGCGGCATTCCTGCCTGAATTGAGTGGTTGCCATGCGTTGTCCGTTTTGTGGACATGAAGATACCCAGGTCAAGGACAGCCGCCCGCATGAGGACGGGGCCGCGATCCGCAGGCGCCGCATCTGTGCATCATGTGGGCAGCGTTTCACGACGATAGAACGGATTCAGTTACGTGACCTTATCGTCGTCAAGGCCGATGGCAGGCGCGTGCCGTTTGAACGTGACAAGCTGGCCCGTTCCGTACGCATCGCCCTGCGCAAGCGCCCGGTGGACGAGGAGCGTATCGAACGTATCGTCAATGGCCTTGTCCGCCATCTTGAGGCGGCGGGAGAGCCGGATATCCTTTCGGTCGATATCGGGCGCAGGGTGATGGAAACTTTGCGGGAAGTCGATTCGGTTGCTTATATCCGGTTTGCCAGCGTGCATTGGGATTTCAGGGAAACCAAGGATTTCGCCGCGATACTGGAGACGATCTCCACCTCGGTTGCGGCGGATACGGCCCCGCGGGAAGGGGATGAGCCGCCAATAGGGGACAAATGACGGCGAAAGCCTATGGACCCCATGCGCCAAAGAGGCGATGAAGCCCAGCATTGCGCACGACGCCCGACAGGCAGGAGAGAGTTGAGATGACACAGACAGGCGCCCCCGCCCCCGATGACACCCCCCGTAACGACAGGAACAGGTCACGCACGGCATCGCGTGTGGGCGCGGTGCAGGCCCTGTTCCAGATCGAGCAGGGGGGCGATAACGCCGAAAATGTGGTGTCGCAGTTCACCCATCACCGCCTGCCGACCGGCAAGACGTCGCTGGGTTATGCCGAAGGGCAGGTGCCCGATGCCGATATACGCCTGTTTACCGCCATCGTGCGGGGCAGTGTGGCCCGGCAGGCGGATATCGACGCGATGGTGGCGGATGTCCTGCCTGCCTCCTGGCCGATGGATCGCCTTGATCCCGTGCTGCGCGCGCTGCTGCGTGCGGCGGGCGGGGAACTGACGGCGCAGGACCCGGCACCCAGCCGCGTGATCATCAATGAATACATGGATGTTGCGCACGGTTTCTTCTCTGGTGATGAACCGCGCATGTTGAATGGCGTTCTCGATGCGATGTCACGCCGTATCGCGGGGACGGATGCTGCGCCTGCGACTCCGGCGCCCGGTGCGGAACCTTCAGCCATCTGAGCCACATACGCGACGGCACGGGGGTGCAGGGAGGGACAAGGCGATGTCCAGTCACCCAACAGGGGAAACAGGTGCCGTGCCTGCGGAATTCGGCTTTATCGGGCGTATCTTCCGCCCCCTGGCGGGTGAAGGTGCGCTCGACCTGCGGGATGATGCCGCCGTCATGACCCCGCCCCCGGGGCGCGAAATGGTGATGGCCGTCGATGCAATGGTCGAGGGCGTGCATTTCCTGTCCGATGACCCTGCCGACACGGTGGGGCGCAAGCTGTTGCGCTGTAACCTGTCCGATCTTGCCGCCATGGATGCGACGCCGCTTGGCTATCTGCTGACGGTGGCGCGGCCCCGGCATCTTGCGGAGGCATGGTTTGCGGCCTTTGCAGGGGGGCTGCGTGTGGATCAGGATGCATACGGGCTTGGCCTGCTGGGCGGGGATACGACCTCAACCCCGGGGCCTGTGGTGCTGTCGCTGACGATCGTGGGGCATGTGGCCCCCGGATGCGCGCTGCGTCGCACGACGGCGCGTGCGGGCGACGGACTGTGGGTGACGGGCACCATCGGTGATGGGGCGCTGGGGCTGCTGGCGCTGCGTGGACAGGTGCCGGATCCCGACCATGCCCTTGCCGCGCGCTATCGCCTGCCATGCCCGCGTCTGGGGCTTGGGTTGCATGGCATTGCCTCGGCCGCGATGGATGTCTCGGACGGCCTGGTACAGGATGCCGGCCATCTGGCGCGGGAAAGCGGGCTGGGCGTGGTGATCGAGGTCGATCAGGTGCCGCTGTCCGATGCCGCGCGGGCGGCGGGGCCGCAATGGCGCGAAACCTGCCTGACGGGTGGCGATGACTATGAACTGCTGCTGGCGGTGCCACCTGATCATGAACAGGCCCTGTTGGCGCGTGGCCGCCATCACGGGGTGCGTATGACGCGCATCGGACGGTTCGTCGATCCCACGACTGGGACCGGTGTCAAATTATATGATGCGCAGGGGAATGTGGTGAAAGTCGCGCGGACAGGGTGGAGCCATCTTTAGCCGCCATGTGGCTGGCGGGCGTCCTGAAGCGGTGATCTGACAGGCATGATCTCCAACATCAGCGGCTCTTGGTGACGCTTTTTTCCCAACTGCCGCGCGCCATGCTGCATGTGGGGAAATACACTCCCGCCCCGCGACCCCTATCGGTTTATGATATATTATTTCAAAGGGTCGCCGGGATCGTGATGGGCGATGGGAATGGGGTCTGTGGCCTACAGGTCATCATCCGTAAGAGGACGGTCATATACGCGGTAACGTTTGTAGGGATGCGACGTGATCCGTTCGATCAGGCGGCGGATCGGCAGGTTGCTTTCCAGAACCCAGCCAAGTTCCACCGTGCGGTAAGGCAGGGTACGACCGCGCTTCATCAGTTCGGAAATCGCCAGTGCAGGCATGATCGCGCCAAGTGCCGTGCCCTCCAGCCGGGAACTGACGCCCAGCAGGATGACGCGCGCGGAATGGAATTCATGCCGCAGGAGTCGCTTGCCGAGTTTCAGCCACCCCACCGGTGACGGCGCACCGCCAAGATCGGCGGAGATGTCATAGACATTGGGCACCACCAGCGCGAAGGCCACCGGGTCGCCATCCTGTTCGATCAGGACATAATGTTCGGGCTTCAGCAGGGGGCGCAGCTCGCTGATCATGCCGTTCATCTCGTCACGGGTCAGCGGGAGGGAACCCCAGTTGTTGCGCCATGCGTCATTATAAAGCCGACGCAGGGTTTCCCCTTCTTCGTGCAGGCGGCTCATGTCCAGCCCGCGTGTGGTGATGCTGCCCAGCCGGCCTTCGCCCATCTTCAGGCTGGAGGGGACAAGGTGCGCTTCCTCCGCATCGGGGCCGGTGAAGATGCGGTAGGCGAGGAGGTCTTCGCGCCGGATCATGCCGCATGCTTCCATCATGGCGGGCATCCAGTGCGGGTGCCACGGCATGGCCACCATGGGCAGTTCGTGCTGCCCCTCGATCATCATCCCGAACTCGCCATTGCTGTTGGGCGTCTGGGGGCCGCGCATGACCTTCATCCCGCGTTCACGCAGCCATGTCGCCGCCGCGTCGATCAGTGCGGAAACAACGCCAAGGTCATCCACCGCGTCCAGCGCCCCGAAGAAGCCGACCTGTTCACCGATATGGTCGATGGCGACGGGGTCGATCTGTGCAGAGATGCGGCCCACGGCCTGTCCGTTACGGGTTGCAAGGAAATACTGCGCCTGCCCCCGGCGGAAAAACGGGTTGCGGGTGGGCAGCAGCAGGTCGCGCTGCACCATGTCAAGCGGTGCCACATATCCCGGCAGCCCTGCATACAGCAGGCGCGGTAACTGGATGAAGGTGGTCATCTGACGAAAACCGGAAACGGGAATAATGACAAGTTGGTCGGCTTCGTTCATGACCTGTCCGCAGCTTCCTGACTGTGCTGGCGTCAACCGTTGCCGCGCCGGGGCATGGCGTGGCGGAGATGCCCGCGAGTGGTGTAGAAGGTTGAATAACCCGTTCGTTGTGCTGATGGCACAAAATGGTGGTGGAAAGGAAGACAGACAATGGAATCACAGCCCAGCCAGACCATGAACGGGGCCCCCGGACGGGCGCTGATTACAGGTGCGTCGGGGGGGATCGGCGCGGAACTGGCGCGGCTTTATGCACGACGGGGATGGAATCTTGTGCTGTGGGGTCGGGATGCGACCCGGCTGGAGGCAATTGCGCGGGACTGTCGCCAATGTGGCGTGGATGTCATGGTGCGTGCGCTTGACCTGCAGGACGGGCGTGCCGCCATCGCTGCCTATCGCGAGGATGACGCGGTCATGCCCATCGACCTTGCGATCCTTGCGGCGGGGCTTGGCGACATGAAAACACCGGACGATGTGACCGAAAAGGCGGAGATGGTGCTCGAACTCGGGCTGGTTAATTATGCCACGCCGTCTGCCATGGCCGCCGCGGCGGCAGAGGCCATGGTCCGGCGCCGGCGCGGGCATATCGTTCTGGTGGGGTCGGTTGCGGCCTTTCATGCCATCCCGTTCGCCGCCGCCTATTCCGGGTCCAAGGCCGGGCTGAAGCGTTTTTCGGAATCGCTGCATATGGCGCTTGCACCGCATGGCGTGGGGGTGACGCTGGTATCGCCCGGATTTGTCGATACGGCGATGAGCCGCCGTGTGGTGGGATTCAAGCCATGTTTGCAGACCCCGGCCGCCGCCGCGCGACAGATTGCCGGGGCGGTGGAACGCGGGCAGGCGCATCTGGTGTTCCCGTTCCTGTTTTCCATCCTGCGTCTGGTGGATGTCATCGTGCCATGGCCGCTGAAGCGATGGATATTGTCGCGACTGAAGGCCGGGCAGGTGCCGCGTGGGCAGATATCCCAATAATGGGCAGGAAAAGTAATATTATTGTGATATTGTGCCGGAATTGATGGGATAACGTGACTTTTATCAATGTCATTCGTTCCCCCCTGCCGTAGCTGGGGGCGTAACCCATGATTATTTTAGAGGATCTGATTTGACGGGGACGGGGCCTGCGACGTTTCATGCCGTACGCAACCCCTGCACCCCCGAAATAAGATTGCCTGCTGACTGCGGAGAGTGATCCCACATGAAAGAAATCGTAGCCGTCGATATCGGGGGAACCCATGCGCGTTTCGCGCTGGCCCACGTGGAAGGCGGCCGTGTCGTCAGCCTTGGCGAGGCGACGACCCTGAAATGTGCCGAACATGCCAGCCTGCAACTGGCGTGGGAGGCGTTCGGTCGTGTGGTGGGACGTCCCCTGCCACGTGCGGCGGGCATTGCCGTGGCCTGTCCCATCAAGGGCGATATCCTGAAGCTGACGAATAACCCATGGGTCATCCAGCCCGCGCAGCTTGGGGCCAAGCTCAGTATTGACGAACATGTGCTGGTCAATGATTTCGGCGCCGTCGCGCATGCCGTGGCACAGGTTGGCGAAGAAAGCCTGCAACATGTCTGCGGCCCGGATATCCCCCTGCCCAAGGAGGGGATCATCACGATCGTGGGGCCGGGCACCGGGCTGGGTTCGGCCTATGTCGTGCGGCGCAAGGGTGGCTATTTCGTGTGCGAGACCGAGGGGGGGCATATAGATTTCTCCCCGCTTGATCAGTTCGAGGACCGTATCCTTCAACTTCTGCGTCTGCGTTATCGGCGGGTGTCGGTCGAACGCGTGGTGTCGGGGCCGGGTCTTGCCAACCTGTATGAGGCGATTGCAGAAATCGGCAACCTGCCGGTGCGCACGCGTGATGACAAGACATTGTGGACCATGGCGCTTGATGGCAGCGATCATGTCGCGGGGGCCGCGCTGGAGCGGTTCTGCCTGTCGCTGGGCACGGTTGCGGGCGACCTGGCGCTGGCGCAGGGCGGCGGCAGTGTCGTCATCGCCGGTGGCCTGGGCCTGCGTCTGGCCAAGCATCTCGGCGCTTCGGGCTTTGCAGAGCGGTTTGTGGCCAAGGGACGCTTCGAAAGCCTGATGGCTGCGATGCCGGTCAAGCTGATTACCTACCCCCAGCCTGGACTGCTTGGCGCGGCAGCCGCGTTTGCCGAAGCCTATCGCGATACTACGGCCTGAAGACAGCTCTCTTTACCATCCGACGTCAGATGCGTCAGGAACGGGCGGTGGGGATCATCCTGCCGCCCTTTTTTATGGCAGGTTTGGGGATGGTGCAGTCTGAAAACAGTGCAAAAACAAGAGTTTTCCTGAAGTCGGGAGAGATTGGAAAACCATTTTTGTTAGAGACTGTTTGAAAAGTCAAACTCGATAACAAACTGAAATTATAAAGGTTTTTGGTGAAGCTTTTTCTAAAAAGCTTCAGAAGACGCTGCCTTTTTGTAATAAGGTAGCACCCAAAAACCTTTCCTGTCGGCAGGATTTCTCCTGATCGTTTCTGCTATATCATCATATGGGCTTTGTTATTATCGCACCTGATATAATTTATTGTAGGGATGGGTGTCTGTGAACATGCCTGTTCTGGTGGGGGCTGCGGCGCGGACGGGTGCCAACCCTTCTTCATCAGGTGCGCAGTTGGTACGGAAACGATAGAAGTGTCAGGACAAGCCGATGGAGAAGACCCGATGAACCTCAAGCCAATCCTTGATGCCTATGCCGCGCTGTCCGCGCAGATGGACCAGAGTTCCAGTGGTGTGCTGGAAATTGCGGCCTTGTTGAAAGAGGGCGCAAAGAACCAGGACCCGCAGGCAGTCGCCTGCATGAAGCTGGTGCAGGAGCTTGCAGCCTCGCATGAGGCTGAGCACCAGAAACTTGCGGGATTGTGGCGTGAACTCAGCACGGCCATCCCCACCTTGCCGAAATATCCCGAAGATGGCGTCAACGGTGTCGCGGTGGAACAGGCGCAGTCCCCACGGCTGGGGCTGAGGTCATTTTTCGACGGGCTGATGGATGGCTTTGATCCCAAGCCCTGATGCACGGCCAATGCCACCTGTCGCCAGATTGCGGCGCGCAGGTGGCATGATCTTCAGGTATGTACCAGCCGGTCGCGGAACAGCTTGCGGATTTTCGCGATCTTGGGCGGGATGACTGCACTGCAGTAAGGGTTGCCGGGATTTTTGGCGAAATAGTCCTGATGATAGGTTTCAGCAGGATAGAAATGCTCCAGCGGAACAATCTGCGTTACGATGGGATCGGGCCACAGCTTTTGCGCCGTCAGTTCCGCACACACCTGATGGGCGATCTGTGCCTGTTCAGTGGACAGGGTAAAAATGGCGGAGCGGTACTGCGTGCCGACATCGTTTCCCTGCCGGTTCAGGGTCGTGGGATTATGCAGGACAAAAAACATGCCCAGCAGGTCGCGATAGGACAGGATGGCAGGATCGAATTCGATCCGCACGACCTCCGCATGTCCTGTTCTGCCGGTGCAGACCGCTTCATAAGTCGGGTCGGGCATATCGCCACCGGCATAGCCCGGTTCGATAGAAAGCACACCGCGTATTTCACGCAAGGGGGCTTCGATACACCAGAAGCATCCACCGGCCAGAACGGCTGTCTCTGTCTTGTGCTGTGTCATGGGGGACTCCCTGCCTTGCCTTGAAAACAATAAAGATGTCTGGTGAAGCGTTTTTCAGAAAGCTTCAAAGGACGCCTTGTTCCTCAAAAGAGTCCCACCATAAACACCTGATTTTCATCGAACGGCCGTTTGCGAACCGTTCGTGAAAGGTTGGGGACGCCGCAGGATGCCCTGCGACGGCACGATCAGGAAATGCGCGCCAGTGCGGCATCAAGGCGCACGCGTTCCGCACGGAATGCAGCCAGGCGTTCGCGGTTTTCCTCCACCACTTCGGGCTTGGCGCGGGCGACAAAGTCCGCATTACCAAGCTTGCGCTCGACTTTGGTGATTTCCCCATCGACCTTGCCGCATTCCTTTTCCAGGCGCTGGCGTTCCTGCGACAGGTCGATAATCCCCGCAAGCGGCAGGATCAGTGTGGCTTCGTCCACCACCAATTGCGCCGCACCCTGCGGCATGTCGCCTTCCAACGGCAGGACTTCGGACACGCGGGCCATACGGCCGATCGCCTCGGACCATTTTTCAGCGCGCGCCACTGTTTGTGCCGAGGCATCGCGCAGCAATACGGGGGCAAGGCGTGACGGCGGCACGTTCATTTCCGCGCGCACGGTACGGATTTCGGTAATGAAACGGACCAGCCATTCCATTTCCGCCCCGGCCTGCGCTGCATCGGTCACGGTATCGGGCTTTGGCCACGCGGCCTGCATCAGGCTGCCTTGCGTGCCATAGCCAAAGCGGTGCCAGAGTTCATCGGTGATGAACGGCATGACCGGTTGCAGCAGGCGCAGGATCAGGCCCAGCACATGCGCGGTGACGGCACGGGTTTCTGTCGCTTCTGCCGTGTCGCCTTCCGTGTTGAAGACAGGTTTGGCGAATTCAAGGAACCAGTCGCAAAAACAGTTCCAGACAAAGCGGTAGCATACGCCGGCATATTCATCGAAACGGAAGGATTCCAACGCCGCCGTGGCATCCGTGATCGCGCGCCCTGCCTCTGCCAGCAGCCAGCGGCCCAGTGGTGAGGTAACGGTGACGGGATCGAAACCGGCCACCGGGGCGACGCGGTTCATTTCGCAAAAACGTGCGGCGTTCCACAGCTTGGTGGTAAAGGAACGGTATTCCTCCACCTTCTTGCGGCCCAGCTTCACATCACGGCCCAGACCCGTCAGGGCACAGATCGTAAAGCGCATGGCATCCGCGCCATAGGTGTCGATCATCTCCAGCGGGTCGATGCCGTTCCCCTTGCTTTTTGACATCTTTTGCCCGCGTTCATCACGGACCAGCCCGTGGATGAACACCTTGCGGAACGGCACGTCCTTCATGAAATGCAGGCCCATCATCATCATCCGGGCAACCCAGAAGAAGATGATGTCAAATCCCGTGACCAGTACGTCCGTCGGGTAATAACGCGCCAGTTCGGGTGTCTGGTCCGGCCATCCAAGGGTGGAGAACGGCCACAGCGCAGAGGAGAACCACGTGTCAAGCACGTCGTCATCGCGTGTCAGGACCTCATCACGGCCATAATGCGCGCGGGCCTGGGTTGCGGCATCGGCCTCGTCATGGGCGACGAACACGTGTCCATCCGGGCCATACCATGCCGGGATGCGATGGCCCCACCACAACTGGCGGCTGATACACCAGGGCTGGATGTCGCGCATCCATGCAAAGAAGGTGTTTTCCCACTGCCGCGGCACGAATTCGACACGCCCTGTCTCCACCGCCTCGATCGCGGGGGCGGCAAGGGTGGCTGCATCGCAGTACCATTGCGTCGTCAGCCGGGGTTCAACCACTGCGCCACTGCGTTCGGCATGGGGAACCTGGTTTGTGTGTGGCTCGATCTTCTCCAGCCATTCCAGCCGTTCAAGCTCGGCCACGATGGCCTTGCGCGCCTCGTCGCGCGGCATGCCCTGCAACGTGCGGACAAAGGCCGGATCGGCGATGCCCGCTTCGGCGCGCAGTTCGTCGCTGATTTCCTCCAGCGTGATGCGCGCGTCCGCGTCCAGCACGCTGGGCATGTCGAGGTTATGGCGACGTCCGACCTCGAAATCGTTGAAATCATGCGCAGGCGTGATCTTCACTGCGCCGCTGCCCTTTTCGGGGTCGGAATGCTCATCCGCCACGATACGGATGCGCCGTCCCGTCAGCGGCAGGATTACCGATTGCCCCACAAGGTCGGCATAGCGGGCATCATCCGGATGGACCGCCACCGCCATGTCGCCCAGCATGGTTTCGGGCCGGGTGGTTGCCACCGTGATGGTGCGGCCGGGCTGCCCCTCCACAGGATAGCGGATGTACCACAGGCTGCCACGCATTTCCTTGTTATCGACCTCAAGGTCGGAAATGGCGGACCGGAATGCCGGATCCCAGTTGACAAGGCGCCGGTCGCGATAGATCAGCCCCTCGCGGTACAGGGTTACGAACACTTCGCGCACGGCCTTCGACAGCCCCTCATCCATCGTGAAACGCTCACGCGGCCAGTCGAGGGAGGAGCCAAGGCGACGCAACTGCGTGGTGATGCCGCCGCCAGACTGCGCCTTCCAGTCCCACACGCGTTTTTCGAAGGCCTCACGCCCCAGTTCCTGCCGCGACGTGCCTTCCTTTTGCAGCATGCGTTCAACCACAAGTTGGGTCGCGATGCCTGCATGGTCGGTGCCGGGCTGCCACAATACGTCGCGTCCCTGCATGCGGCGCCAGCGGATCAGCGTATCTTGCAACGTCATCGTCAGGGCATGCCCGACATGCAGCGTGCCCGTGACGTTGGGGGGGGGGATCATGATGGTATAGGGGCGGTGCGGACTGTCTGGATCGGCGGCGAATGCTCCGCATCCCTCCCATAATGCGTAAAGGGAGGTTTCTGTCTCGCCGGGGGAGAAAGACTTATCGAGCATTGCTAAAAACCAGATCCACCTAAATCAGACGCAGGGCGCACGACATGTCCGCCGCACGCAGATATACCCCAATCCGCCACGAAAGAAACGGCGCAAGATGTCCCGGCGATCAAGGGGCGATCAAGGTATGATGACGCAACGTGCCAGAAACCTGCTGTCATATGGCTCGATTGCACTGTGGCGTGGGGGGGAGGGGAGGCTTGGAAACAGCGCGATTGATAAGGAACTGCAAAAATCTGGGATGTTGATTTTTTAGAGACTGTTTGAAAGTTAGTCTCTATAACACACTGAAATTATAAAAGTTTTTGGTGAAGCTTTTTCTAAAAAGCTTCAGAAGACGCCGCCTTTTTCGATCGAAAGGCGGCACCCAGAAACTGTTCTTGTTTTCTATTAATGACTTGTTTTCAAACAATCTCTTGGAAAATATAATATTTTCGAATGATTTTTAAAAAATCGTTGCCAGAAGATTTCATTGTCCCGATGGATTGCTTGCCCGGGCTTTTAACCTGCCCCCAGGGCTGGCCCGGACACCCATCAGCCTGTTCTTACTCTTTGGGAAGCAGGATTTCACGGCAGGGCGTCTCGATATGGGAGTGCAGGTTGTCAGAAGCTGTTGATGCAGAGTCTTCTTTCAACAAGGGCATCCCGCCATTCAGCGTCCCGGTTCCTTGACAGCATAATCGCTGATGCCCCACAGCCGGTCATGCACGGCCTTGTAATATGCTTTTTCGTTATAGAGAGGCACATCCAGGTTCAGGTCGCGCGCCGTCAGCCGCCCGATCGCCGCGACCTCCTGATAGGAGGCCTGCACGAGGCTGCCGAGACTCATGACAAGGGCGACCTGTGCCTGCAACAGGGTTTCCTGCTGCTGCAGGACCGCAAGCGTCGTGCCAGTGCCCACAATGGCCTGCCGCTCCACCCCGGCAAGGGCGGAGACATTGGCGGAAATCGCCTCGCGGTTGCTGGTGATGGCCGCGCGGTTCGCAAGGATGCGCTGCCAGCTTGCCTGTGCAAGCTGTATGGCGCTGCGGCGCTGGACTTCCACCGCGCGGTGGGCCTGAATGACCTGCTGCTTTGCGGCGCGCACGGCCGCATATTCGCTCCCCCCCTGATAAATCGGGACCGAGGCGGAAATGAGCGCCATTTTGTTATCGTAGTTGGAGCGTCCTTCCTCCTGATTGATGTCGTGGGCGTAGCTGGCCTGCGCACTGATGGAGGGGAGGAGGGCCGCGAAGGCAACGCCCACCGCGTCCTTGCGCGCGGCTTCGTCAAACAGGGCGGCAATGACGTTTGGGTTGTTTTCCACCGCGCGTGTGGTCGCATCCTGTTCCGACTGTACCGGCAGGACAAGTGGCTGTGGTGGTTGCAGGTCGTCCGGGGCCTCGGCCCCCACCACCTGCTGGTAGGTTGCGCGCGCCGCCTCCAGCGTGCCTTCGGCCTGCTGGCGTGTGGCCCGTGCGGCGGACAGTGCGGCAAGCGCCTGCGCCACATCGGTATGTGTGATTTCGCCCCCACGCGCACGTAGTTCTGTGGTGTGGAGCTGTTCTTGATACACTTTTTCGTTATTTATATCGATTTCAAGGATCTGCTGATCCTCGATCACGCCGACATAGGCGTTGACGACATCTGTAAAGACCTGCTGTTCGGTCAGGATCAGGCGTGCGCGTTCAGCCATCACGTCATGTACGGCCCGGTGGGTGGAGGCCGTGGTGCGTCCGCCGGTATAGATGGGTTCGCTGATATTCACCCCTGCGCCATAGCCGGGCAGGTCATAACGGCGGCTATAACCGTTTCCGCCGCTTTCGGGCGCCATCATCATGTTGCCGCTGTAATAGCTCATGTTGGCGGTGCCGGTAATCGTCGGTCGCCATCCGCCCAGGGCGGCGGGAACCTGCTCATCCGTCGCACGCAGGGTGGCGCGTTCCCTGCGCAGGACTGGATTGCTCAGATACGCGCTGGCCAGTGCCTCCTGAAGGGTGTGGGGAACCGCGACAGGCGCCGATGATGGCGGGGGGATGGGCCTGCGTGCCAGTGCGGTGCCCGCATGCAGGCTGGCGGCAAACCCGATTCCCGCGACCCAGTATCCCTTCATGTAATATCCCCAGCGTCGGCCCATGACGCAGGCGTGCCTGCCTGCGTGGCAGACACTATCTTCAGGATATTGCAGTCAGGTTAACCACCTCCGGCAATGGGTGCGATATCGGGTGCAGCATTGTATTCAGGCATAGGCCTCGAACGAAAATGCGGGGGCAGGGGCCAGTTCCGGCAACAGCGGCACATTCGCGTCGAATATCGTGGATGTTGCGCTGCCATCCTTTGTGGGGGTCACGATGCATACCGATGCCACCCCGCCTTCGGGCCAGACAGGGGCGACGATCCGTCCATCGGGTGCGCATTGCGCAACGATGGCCTGCGGGATGGCGCGGACCGCACCGTCGATCAGGATGAGGTCATATGGTGCATCACCCGCCAGCCCGGCCGACAGGGGGCCGATATGCCATGATACATCAGGTGCGAACGTCCGGCACAGGGATTGGCCGATGGCAGCAAGGGTCTTATCGGATTCTACCGCATCAATCCGCAGCCCCTCCTGCATTGTACAGGTCAGCGCGACGAGGTAGCCCGTCCCCGCAGCCACCACCAGCACACGTTCGCCTTCACGCGGGGCGGCGGTCTGCAACATGCGTGCGATCACGCGTGGCTCCGTCAGGGCCCGTCCATCCGGCAGCGGCAGCGACTGGTCCGCATATGCGAATTCCCGCAGGGATTCGGGGGCGGCAAGTTCGCGCGGCACGCGGCGCATGGCGGCGATGACGCGTGGGTCATTCACCTGTGCGGGCCGGATCTGCGCATCGACCATGCGCTGGCGTGCGGCCTCGTAATCAAGGGGGGGATGTTCGATAACGTGCTGGTTCATGGCCTTCCCTTCCATCGGCTCCCTGCAGGCAGGGACGGCGATCCGTGCAATCGCGACGGGTGCGTAATTTTTATTTCCCGCATGTCCTGTTCTATTCCCGCTTTTCATGTCTGCCTAGCAGGTGGCCCGCACACAACGGCTTGACCTGCGACGCGATAAAGGAGATATAGCCCTTGTCCCGGTAAGGTCCGGTGGCAGAGTGGTGATGCAGCGGACTGCAAATCCGTGAATGTGGGTTCGATTCCCGCCCGGACCTCCAATCCTTCCATGACAGGGAAGGACCGTTGTTGACATATTCCCCGAAAAACAGCCGTTTTTATCGTATAACTTTGGACATGCGATGACATGGGGAGTCACTGAATGATGCAGCTTATGGGGGTATCCGTGGGGGTATCGTCAAAAAGGCGGGGGTATCAATGCTGACGGACGCTGCCGTCAGGCGTGCCAAGCCCCAGGAAAAGCCGTACAAGATACCCGGCTCGGGTGGTTTGCATGTTCTGGTCAAGCCAAATGGCTACACGCCTGTAGCGACTGAAATATCGCTTTGGCGGCAAAGAGAAACTGCTTTCGATCGGCGCATATCCCGAGGTTTTGCTATCCGGTGCCCGCAAGGCGCGGGATAGCGCGAAGGAGGAATTACGCGCAGGACGGGATCCGTCACTGACAAAAAAGCAGCATCGCGCCGAGGCCGCCTGTACCAAAAACCATCTCCGATCGGTTGGAGAGGCATGGTTGAAAATCAAAAAACCGGTCTGGAGCGAGGTTCATTCGCAAAATGTTGAATATACGCTCCAGCGGTTCATCTGGCCGAAACTGAGCAATATCCCCGTGACCGACATCAGCCCGCCCATGGTGCTGGAGGTTATAGAAGGAATCGGCAGGACAGGGTCACGGGACACTGCGCAGCGCGTCCGGCAGCGACTATCGGCGATTTTCATTTACCCAAGATGGCAAAACCGGAGATCGAATGGCCGGTAGAGACATTCAGTGACAGCGGCCTGCCAGTTTGGGTTTTCGGCCAGTTTTTTCCGTTGGGGCGCTAACTGCCAATCGCGATTATCACGCAAAGCCCAGCGAGCTTTGATCTCGGTGTCCGGCAGCGAGGCATCGCGGAGCGCGGTTATCTGTCGCATCAAGCCACAGGAAATGAGGAAGTATGTCTGGATCGAATCGTCCTTATAATCCGTCCCACACTCCGTCGCCGTCAGAAACACCACGGGCTCCCAGCGCAATTAAGATGTCGCTTCAAGGACGCGGTTTTATTGAACGTCATGAGGAGCAAAGGGGCGTCAGCAATCGTTTGCACTGGCCGGGCGGGGCGTCGGGGGTAACGCTCGGGCCTGGCTATGACATGCGCGATCGTTCCCGGGCTGAGATTGAGCAGAAATTGCGGGCTATCGGCATCAACTCTAGTCTGGCGTCGCGTGTGGCGGCGGGGAGCGGTCTGCGTGGCGAAGCGGCCAGGCGCTTCGCCCAGGATAACAGAAATCTCGTCGATCTGTCAGACCTTCAGCAGAGACGCCTTTTACAGGTCAATCTACCGAGCTATGAGGCGATCGTTCGTCGGGGCATCCATGTCTACCTGACACAAAATGAGTTCAATGCCCTCGTGTCGTTCGTCTATAATCCAGGAAGAGGTTGGCCGGGTGTCCGTGCTGCTATCAACAGCGGCGACAAGCTCAAGGCTGTCAGGATAATTGAGGAGCAGGTACGCTCGAAAGGCAAGGTCTTGCGCGGTCTGGTCCGGAGACGACACGATGAGGCCATGCTTCTGCTGAGAGGACGATATTGATAATCCGCGTTATCCTGAGCCTGATTTGCGTCGTTTGTATCGGCGGGGTTGCCCTCGCGGGTACCAAGCCGGAGTCTTTGGAGGAACTGACCTACAATCTCAATACGATGTTCAACGAAGAACTCGATGGAAAAGCGTTTTTTAATGGGCGCCTGATCGTGCGCGTCGAACGTGTTTCGACCTGTGTGTCAGCGGTCTGGACCCGCAGCGGCGATGTCGGATCGCCGTTGCGGCGCGACCTGCTGGAATGGAACAAAATGTTCGATGGCGATCCTCGGATCGAGGCTCAGTTTTACTATTTGACGTTCGTCTATACTGACCATCGAAGCGACGATGTTGTATCCATGCCTCTTACGGCGGATCCGGATCATTTCGAAGATTCGGCGGGTGTCTACCTCCCAGCGTGCCAACCGAAACGGCATGATCGCAAGTGAGTATCTCTACGCCGGGTGACCCGGCCGGAAACATAACGCTCTGCGGGTCTGCCAGAGTAGACCCCACTCAGATGGGATCATCTGAATGGGTGAAGATTCTTGCAAAAACCGATGAAACAGCGGCTTGCTAGCTGAACTAGAGCATGTCCACTTTATTCCGGCTCATATCCAGCGGCTGTAAAGAAGTTGGCGCATTCATCAGGAGTAAAAGCATCCAGGACGGATCCGGCGGCGTCCCACAGGACCTCCATGTGCCCTGAAAAGCATATGGTTATCGTGAAAATATCAAGATGAGGACATGACCCCGTGACAGCGGGGCTGATCCTTTTCCCAATTCCCAAATGTGTCGATACCCTGCTTTCCTTGTTACACAAGGGATGCCTGAATCTGCTTGCCTGCGACAGGTCTGCGCAGCAAAAAATATTCTTGGATTTGTTTTTTTGGCTACTTGGAAAAACGGGACCAGAAACCCGCTTGAATCATAAAAGCCTTGAAGGAAACTGCCTTTCTGGGAAAATCTGGCATCACAAACTTTATGGATTCCTGTCCGTTATTATTGCCAAATAGCTTTCTGTAAAGCCGCAGTTTCTTGAGGGTTTTTAAGGCAGGCTCCCTGCTCAGGCCGCGCCATTGCCACGGTCGCGGTCGTCAAGGAAAAGCTGGTCCGCTTCCTCATCAAAATCGAACAGTTCGGCGTATCGTGCCCACCCGATCAGGGTCTGTAGCGTCTGCTTGGCATAATCGGGGGACATGCCGTCTTCCAGCTCATCGCGGAAACGTTCGGCGCTGGCGCGGTGGTTGGGGCGTTCATCCAGGACCGATCGGATGGAACGCACCATCGGAATGTTACGCAGCAGGCTGTGCGACAGGATCTGCTTGCGCTCGTCATGCTCGCTCTGGACAAAGCGCATGCCCTGTGGCGTCAACAGGATGTCCCCATCCTCCAGTTCGGCAAAGCCCAGAAGCTGGAGTGACTCGCCAAGCGGGAACAGGTCGTCGAGTTCCAGTTGCAGCCGGCTGGCAAGCAGCGGCAGGTCGGCACGCCCGTCGAGCGGGTCTGCCGCCAGCGTTTCCATCATGCCGACCATGGTGTTGATCGCAAGGCGGGGCAGGGCGATGGCTTCGATCGGCGGGGGGGTATTGGCCATTCCCGCTTCGGTCAGGTCTGCTTCGGAAACGACTGGCGCACGGCGGGTCATCAGGGCATAGATCCGGTCCACGAACTGCCGGAAGGCCGCATCCTCGCGATTGCGGGGGTGATCGAACGGGACGCTGAGTTCATGCGCCACCCGCCCGGGGTTGGAGGAGAAGATCAGGATGCGGTCGCACATCAGGACCGCTTCTTCGATATTGTGTGTCACCAGCAGGATCGACTTGATCGGCAGCTTGTGTTCGGACCATAGCTCCACAAGGTCGGTGCGCAGGTTTTCCGCCGTCAGCACGTCAAGCGCGGAAAAAGCCTCATCCATCAGCAGCAGGTCGGGATGCACCACCAGCGCACGTGCCAATCCCACGCGCTGGCGCATGCCGCCAGACAGTTCCTTGGGATACGCATTTTCGTAACCGCCCAGACCGATCAGGTCGATCGCACGTTCGGCCAGGTCGGCGCGTTCGGCTGCGGGAACGCCCTTTGCCTCCAGCCCCAGTTCGACATTCTTCTGTACCGTCAGCCATGGGAACAGTGCGAATGACTGAAACACCATGGCGATGCCGGCGGCGGGGCCGGTCAGCTTTTTGCCTTTCCAGACCACCTCGCCCGATGTCGGTGTCAGCAATCCGGCGATAATGCGTAAAAGTGTCGATTTGCCTGATCCCGAACGACCCAGCAGCCCTACGATCTCCCCCGAATGCAGGGTCAGGTTCACATTGTCCAGCACGACCAGGTCGGTGGCGCTTTCCTTGTGATAGGCCTGCTTGCAGTCGACGACCCGGACCAGGGTCTCACTTTCGGGAGGGACATGCGGGGAGGGTGGTGCGGAAGGCATCTGGTGCTTTCAGTTGAAGGTGAAGTGGCGCGCGGCGTAATTGGCCAGCGGACGCCACACCGCACGGTTGAACAGCAGGACGAACAGGGACATGACCACCATTCCCAATCCCACGCGGTCGGTCGCGCCGTCGATCGTCGCCTGCGCGATATAGGCGCCAAGGCCCTGTGCGCGCAAAGTGGTGGAGCCCCAGCTTGCCATTTCCGTGGCGATGGCGGCATTCCATGCCCCGCCCGATGCGGTGATCGCCCCGGTGATGAAAAACGGCACGATACCGGGCAACATGACGCGCATCCACCATAACGTGCCGCGTACCTGGAAATTGCGCGCGGCCTCCAGCAGGTCTGTGGGATAGGACGATGCCCCGGCCACGATGTTGAACAGGATGTACCACTGCGTGCCCAGCAGCATCAGCGGTGTCAGCCAGATATTGCTGTTGAGGTGGAAGCGCACGATGAACAGCACAAACAGCGGAAAGAACAGGTTGGCGGGAAAGGCGGCCATGAACTGCGCCACGAACTGCGCCCGGCGCGCCCGGCGGGCGTCAAGGCCCAGCCAGATGCCCACCGGCACCCATATTAGCGACGCCACCAGCAGCGTCACCAGCACACGCAGCAACGTAAGGCCACCCAGCCCCATGACCTGGAACACCTGTGATGCGGTGAAATGCCCGGCGGCATAGGTCAGCACTTTTTCCCCAAGGACAAGGGTGCAGCCGCCAAGGCACGCCCACCATGCGATATCGAGCATACGGCCCGACATATGTGATGGCGTAACGTCGGAGGGCGCGCGCCCGATGCGCAACCAACCGATGAAGGTCAGCGCCCGTCCCAGTGCGTCGCTGGCGCGGCGCAGCAGGGACGTCCGGCGCAGCAGCGCCAGCATCCACGGGTCGGGTGCGGCCTCGCCCTGCGTGTCCTCGATGCTGAAGCGTGCTGACCACGCGACAAGTGGGCGGAAAAGCAACTGGTCATAGGCAAGGATGACCGCCAGCATGGTCACGATGGCATACAGGATCGCCAGCAGGTCGCGATGCGCGATGGCGGTGCCGACATACGACCCGATGCCTGGCAGGGCGATGTCGGTATTGCCCACGGTGATTGTCTCGGAATAGACGACCATGAACCACCCGCCGGACATGGAAATCATGGCGTTCCACACCAGCGAGGGAATGGCGAACGGAACCTCCAGCCGCCAGAAGCGCTGCCACGCCGTCAACCCGAAGCCGCGGGCGGCTTCTTCAAGGTCGGCAGGCACGGTGCGCAGCGACTGGTACATGCTGAAGGCCATGTTCCATGCCTGACTGGTGAAGATCGTAAAGATCGCGGCCAGTTCGGCCCCCATCATCCGGCCGGGAAAAAGCCCAAGGAAAAAGACCACGGTAAAGGTCAGGAACCCAAGGATCGGCACGGATTGCAGGATATCGAGCACCGGGACAAGGATCTGTCCCGCGCGACGGCTTTTCGCCGCCCATACGGCATAGGTAAAGGTAAAGACCACCGACGCCAGCAGGGCGGCGAACATCCGAAATGTCGTGCGCAGGGCATAGCCCGGCAGCCATGACGGATCGAGGTGGATGGCCTGCGCCGTGGCGGGCGACAGCGGCACCAGCATGTGCCGCCCCACCGTGGCCAGCGCCACGGCGAAACCCATCAGGATAACAAGCCCGACCAGGTCGAACAGGTTGGGCCGGACCCTCAGGCCGTGGGTGGGAAGGGGCGGTTCGTTCACCCTGTCGTCCCCGGTATCGCGCCCGGTATCGCGCCCGCCGTCACGCCCGTATCCGTGCCCGTGCTGCCAAAGCCACCCGCACCGCGCGCGGTATCGTCCAGTGTCTCGCACTCTTCCCACATGCCGCGCACGACCGGGGCCAGCACGGCCTGTGCGATGCGCATGCCACGTTCGACCACAAAAGGTTCTTCGCCGGTATTGAGCATGATGATGCCGATCTCGCCACGATAATCCTCGTCAATCGTGCCGGGGGAATTGGGCAATGTGATGCCGTGTTTAAGCGCAAGCCCCGAACGCGGGCGGATCTGGAGTTCGTATCCCGCCGGCAGCGCAATGCACAGGCCCGTGGGCACCAGGGCGCGTCCCCCGGCCCAGATCGTCACGGGGGCGCTGACGGCCGCCACGAGGTCCATCCCCGCCGCCCCCTGTGTCGCATAGGCAGGCAGAGGCAGCCCCACGGCATGCGCAAGGCGGCGGATACGAACGGGCAGGGTGGGGGGGCTCATGCAGGGACTCCATCAGGGGGAAGGTCGGGTGTATCGGTGCCGGGACTGTCGGGTGCGATGTCGAATGCCGCCGTGATCCTGCGCACAAGCCCGCACGCCACCGCGTCCTTGGACATCCGGGGCCAGTGTTCAGAACCTGTGGCGGTGATCAACGTCACCTCGTTTTCATTACCCCCCATGATGCCGGTTTGCGCGCGGACATCATTGGCAATGATCCAGTCACATCCCTTGCGCTTGCGCTTGGCTACGGCATTGTCGCGCACATCGTCGGTTTCCGCGGCGAAGCCCACCACCAGGCGCGGACGCGCCGGGCCGGGCCGCGACATGTGGGCCAGGATATCAGGATTGGGTACCAGCGCCAGCGAGGGCGGCGGCGCGCCAGGGGTTTTCTTGATCTTGCTGGTGACGGGGGTGGCGATGCGCCAGTCGGCCACGGCGGCGGTGCAGACAGCGATATCGCACGGCATGGCGGCATCGCAGGCGGCCAGCATCTGCACCGCCGTTTCCACCCGGTGCAGCGTAACACCCGGCGGGGGCGGCAGGATGGTCGGCCCGCTGATCAGCGTGACCGCCGCCCCCGCCTGCGCCAGTGCGTCGGCAATCGCATATCCCTGCCGCCCGGACGAACGGTTGGCGAGGTAGCGTACCGGGTCGATCGGTTCGTGGGTCGGGCCTGCCGTGACCAGCGCGCGCAGGCCATGCAGCGGCCGCAGGGCAGGGCGCGGGACGGGGAAGTGGACGGGGGGCTGGACGGGGCGCAGGGCATCCATGATGGCGTCGGCGATCATGGCCGGTTCGCTCATCCGGCCCGGTCCGGTTTCGTGACAGGCCATCACGCCATCTTCCGGGCCGACGAATGTGACGCCGCGTGCGGCCAGTGTCGCGACATTCGCGCGGGTGGCGGGGTGCAGCCACATGCGGACATTCATCGCGGGCACGGCCATGACGGGTGTGTCTGTCGCCAACAGCACTGCGCCTGCCAGGTCATCGGCAAGGCCGGCGGCCATGCGCGCCAGCATGTCGGCCGTGGCAGGGCATACGACAATCAGGTCGCTGCCCCGTGACAGGGCGATATGCCCCATTTCGTGTTCGTCCGTCAGGGAAAACAGCTCTTCGGACACGCGCTCCCCCGTCAGGGCCTGCAGGCTGAGGGGGGTGACGAAACGTGCGCCCGCACGTGTCAGGATGGTACGCACCCGCACGCCCCGTTCCGTCAGGCGGCGGACCAGTTCCAGCGCCTTGAACGCGGCGATCCCGCCGCACACAATCAGCAGGACGGACGGGCGCGCGTCTTTCATCGGGCCGTCCCCTTCAGATGCGCCAGCCCGAATGGATCGCCGCGATCCCACCCGACAGGTTCTGGTAGGAAACGCGTTCCATCCCGGCCTCGCGCATCATGTCGGCAAGTGTCTCCTGATCGGGGAACATGCGGATGCTTTCGGCAAGGTACTGGTAACTTTCGCGGTCGCCCGCGATGGCCGCGCCCATGCGCGGCAGGACCTGGAATGACCATGCGTCATAGACCGGGGCCAGCGCCGCGACCTGCACGCGTGAGAATTCGAGGCACAGGAACCGCCCGCCGGGCCGCAGCACGCGCCGTGCCTCACGCAGGACCTGCAATTTATCCGTGCAGTTGCGCAGCCCGAACGCGATGGAGACACGATCGACGGAACAGTCCGCGATGGGAATGGCCTCGGCATCGACGGCGACGAAATTCAGGCCGGAGACGAGGCCGCGTGACAGGGCGCGGTCGCGCCCGACCGCCAGCATGCTGACATTGATGTCCGACAGGATCGCAGGGCCCCCGCCCCCACGCAGCCAGCCGAACGAGATGTCGCCCGTTCCCCCCGCCAGGTCGAGCAGGCGCAGGTCAGGGTGTGGGCCAAGTTCGGTGACGAAAATCTTTTTCCATGCCCGATGGATGCCCAGGGACATGACATCATTCATGATGTCATATTTGCCCGCGACACTGTCAAAGACCTCGCGGACCATGGATTTCTTTTCCGTGACCGGGACGTCGCGGAAACCGAAATCGGTCGTGCCAGAGGGCGCGCCGCCTGGTGCTGCGCCAGCGGACGGGGATGGGGCGGATTGGGTGTGGTGGCTATTGTCGCTCATGATCGGGAGATATAACCTTATAATCAGTCATGCCGGAACTCCCTGAAGTAGAAACTGTGATGCGCGGGATGCGATTGCATCTCGAAGGTCACCAGATTGCCACTGCCACTCCCCTGCGCGAGGGGCTGCGCTGGCCATTTCCGCCCGGACTGGGTGACTCGCTGCGCGGGCGGGTGATCGCGCGGTTCGAACGACGGGGGAAATATATCCTCGTCCATCTTGATGATGGTCAGGTGCTGCTGATGCATCTTGGGATGTCAGGGCGTGTTGTGCTGGGCCATGACACGACCGTGCCCGCCGCGCGGCATGAACATCTGGTTATCGTCACGGTGCAGGGCGCGCGCTGCGGGTTGGTGGACCCCCGGCGGTTCGGCATCGTGGACCTGCTGGCGCCCGGGACGGCCATGTCGCACCCGCTGCTTGCGCGCATGGGGCCCGAACCGCTGGGTAACGGGTTCGACGCCGTGGGCCTGGCCCGCGCGGCGCGCGGGCGGCGCAGCCCGATCAAGGCGTTGCTGCTGGATCAGCGTGTTGTCGCGGGGCTGGGCAATATCTATGTGTCCGAAGCACTGTTTCGTGCGGGGGTGCATCCCGAACGCGCGGGGGCAAGCCTTGATGAGGCACAATGCGCGGCCCTGGTTGCCAGTATCCGAGATGTCCTGACCGAGGCGATCGCCGCGGGCGGGTCGAGTCTGCGTGATTATGTGAAGCCCGATGGGGAACTGGGATATTTTCAGCATGCGTGGCGTGTCTATGGCCGTGAGGGGCAGGGATGTCCCGACTGTCCCGGCCTGCCGCAATGCGCGGGCGTGCAACGTATTGTACAGGCCGGGCGATCGTCATTTTTCTGCCCCCGGCGGCAGGAAACCGCGACGGTGACGCAAGACTTGTCTTGACGGATGGGGAGGGTGTGGACTAGACCGCCATCCTGATATCTGGATGTCCGCAACTATCGGGTGGCGGACCGCCGTAACCTGATTTTTTGCTGAACTGAGAACGATGGCCAATACTGCATCAGCGCGTAAGCGCATTCGTCAGACCGAGCGCCGTAACGCGCGCAACACCGCCCGCATCTCCCGCGTGCGCACCTTCGTCAAGAAGGTGGAGACCGCGATCGAAGCCGGCAAGAAGGAAGACGCGTCCGTCGCCCTGCGCGCGGCGCAGCCCGAACTGCAGCGCGCAGTCGGCAAGGGTGTCATGCACGCCAACACTGTTGCCCGTCGTATTTCGCGCCTGTCCGCGCGTATCAAGGCGCTGGCTGCGGCCTGATCCATTAAATGGATCAATGACGGCCCGCACGAAGAAAGTATTTTTCGTGTAATGATCAGGACTGCATCGTGCCATTTCGGCATGGTGTGGTCCTTTTTATTTGCGGATTACTTCTTTTGTGTTGCTGTTTTTGTCGCGGATTCGGTTTTGAACGTCCTTCGGCCAGATTCCCGTTGCTTCCTCCGATTCCCTGCACTAACTTCTGATCATCCTCATCGGTATGCTGCTGGGGCGTCGAGGTATCGGCGCATGGGTTTTCGTGCATTCATGGCGCGGAAAACGCGAACGTGTCCGCAGGCGTTGGGGTGTTGTGTTTAATGTTGAACAGGCATTTCGCGGGCGCGGACTGTCATGTCCCTGAATGGCCGGGAGTGAAGATGACGGGCGGACTGGAAGGATATGACGAGGTTGCCGAAGCGAATGCCCAGAAGAGCATTCTCGACATCCATTGGTCGCGTATCTGCGCCCGCCTCAAGGCCGAGGTCGGGGAGGTGGAATACAACACCTGGCTGAGGCAGATGGGCGTCGGGCCCGTGGACGAGGACGAAATCACGCTGTACCTGCCCACGCGCTTTCTGCGCGACTGGGTCCGGGGGCAGTATGGCGATCGGCTTGGCGCGTTGTGGCATGCGGAAATCCCGGCCATCCGGCGCGTTGAACTGCAGGTCGCCCGTGGCCCGTCGCCCGCAGCGGATGGCGATGCCTCCGCCGCGGAAACCGGTGCCCCTTCCGCCGCAACCCCGCCCGCGATGCCCGTCATGGATGCCGTGGTGGTGGAGGAACCCCGCACTGCCGAGGTGCGCAGCGACCTCGCCGCCCCGCTTGACCCGCGTTTTACGTTCGATACGTTCGTGGTCGGCAAGCCCAATGAATTTGCCTATGCCTGTGCCCGTCGCGTGGCCGAACGCCCGTCGAGCCCCGGCTTCAACCCCCTGTTCCTGTATGGTGGTGTCGGGCTGGGCAAGACGCACCTGATGCATGCGATCGGGTCGGAACTGGTGCGGGAGGGGCGTGTCTCGGTCGCGTATATGTCGGCTGAAAAGTTCATGTACCGCTTCATCGCTGCCATCCGTTCGCAATCGACGATGGAATTCAAGGAGCAGTTGCGTTCAGTCGATGTCCTGATGATTGATGACCTGCAGTTCCTGATTGGCAAGGACAATACGCAGGAAGAATTTTTCCACACCTTCAACGCGCTGGTTGATGCCGGGCGGCAGATCGTGGTGTCGGCGGACAAGTCGCCCTCTGACCTGTCGGGGCTGGAGGATCGTCTGCGCACGCGTCTTGGCTGTGGAATGGTGGCAGATATCCATGCCACCACGTTCGAGCTGCGTATCTCCATCCTGGAGGCGAAGGCCACCGCCTCGGGGGTCGAGGTGCCCGCCAAGGTGCTGGAATTCCTTGCGCATAAGATCACGTCCAACGTGCGTGAGCTTGAGGGCGCGCTCAACCGCCTGATTGCGCATGCCAACCTGTTCGGTCGTCCCGTGACGCTGGAGACGACGCAGGATGTGCTGCATGACATCCTCAAGGCGAATAACCGTCGCGTGACGATCGAGGAAATACAGCGCAAGGTTGCCGAACACTGGAATATCCGGCTGACGGACATGTCTTCGGCGCGGCGTTCGACCGTCGTTGCGCGTCCCCGGCAGGTGGCGATGTTCCTGTCAAAGCAGCTGACATCGCGTTCCCTGCCCGAAATCGGGCGCAAGTTCGGCAATCGTGACCATACCACCGTGATCTATGCCGTGCGCCGGGTGATGGAACTGATGGAACAGGACCCTGCCTTTGCAGAGGATGTCGAACTTCTGCGCCGGATGCTCGAAAGCTGATTTTTCGCCTGTCGCCCTCTTTTCGCATGTCTGTCAGGCTGCTAGACTTATTGCCCCCATCACGCCGTCCTGTAACGGGCCGCGCCGTCGGGCAAGGAGGATTTGTTACACATGAAGCTGAAGGCTGATCGCGCGACCCTGCTCAAGGCGCTGCTGCATATTCAGGGCGTGGCTGAGAAGCGTAACACCATCCCCATTCTTGCCAACGTCCTGATTAACGTCACGGACGGGTTGATGACCATGACGGCCACCGACATGGAAATCGCGGTGGTGGAAGGGATCTCGGCGGAGACCCTGCGTGATGGTGCCGTAACCGCGCCGGCGGCCGTGTTGTGCGATATCGTGCGCCGCCTGCCCGATGGGGCGGTGGTCGAACTTGATCAGGCGGGCGGCGATGCGCCGCTTGCGCTGCGGGCGGGGCGTTTCAGCACCAGCCTGAATGTGCTGGACGTGGATGATTTCCCCTCCATGATGGCCGGTGCGCTGCCGCATGATTTCACCATTGCGTCGCAGGCGCTGCGCGGGCTGATTGACCGCAGCCGGTTTGCCATCTCCACGGAGGAGACGCGCTACTACCTCAATGGCATCTATTTCCATGTGGCAGAGACCCCGCAGGGGCCGATGCTGCGCGCCGTGGCGACGGATGGCCATCGCCTTGCCCGCGTGGAAACCGACCTGCCGGACGGGGCGGCTGGCATGCCGGGCGTCATCATCCCGCGCAAGACCGTGAATGAACTGCGCAAGCTGCTTGAGGAAGGGCCGGAGCATATCGGCATTGCCCTGTCCGACACACGTATCCAGTTCACCGTGGGGAACGTGATCCTGACGTCAAAGCTGATTGATGGGACTTTCCCTGAATATGAGCGCGTGATCCCCACCGGCAATGACAAGGTCCTGCATGTCGGCAAGAAGATATTTTCCGACGCGGTGTCGCGTGTGGCTGCCATCAGCCAGGAACGTTCCCGCCCGGTAAAGCTGGCGGTGACGCAGAATCTGCTGACCCTGTCCGCCGCCAGCCAGGATCAGGGCACTGCGACGGAAGAACTTGACGATACCCATGTCGTGTATGACGCCAGCCCGATCGAAATCGGCTTTCAGGCGCGTTACCTCAACGATATTACGGACCAGATCGAAAAGAACGTCGAATTCGCGTTTTCCGACAGTTCCGCCCCCACCATCGTGCGCGATGTGGACCGTCCTTCGGCATTGTATGTGCTGATGCCGATGCGCGTCTGACCGCGCATCGGGTTTCCGGGCGCGTATGGCCCATCTTTCGCGGCTTGTCCTGACGGATTTCCGCAATTACCGCCATCTGTCATGGACGCCCACGTCACCGGTCACGGTGATCGTGGGCGAAAATGGCAGTGGCAAGACCAACCTTCTTGAATCCGTCTCCCTTCTGCTGCCTGGACGTGGGTTGCGTGGCGCGCGTGTGGCCGACCTGCCGCGTCATGGCGGCACACGTTGGGGCATCGCGGCCCGCATTGACGTGCCTGACGGTGTTGAGGCCGGGATGCGCGACCTTGCTGTGGGGTCTGATCCGGCGCGGCCCGACCGTCGTGTCGTGCGCCTTGATGGGGAGGCATTGCGCAATCGCACCCGTGTTTCCGATTTCCTGTCCGCCGTCTGGCTGACACCACAGATGGATCGCCTGTTTCAGGAAGGGGCGGCGGGGCGTCGCCGTTTCCTGGATCGCCTTGTCCTGGCGATGGAGCCGGGGCATGCGCGTGAACTGGCCGCCCATGACCATGCAATGATGCAGCGCAACCGGCTTTTGCTGTCGGGTGGGGGGGATGGCGCATGGCTGTCCGCGCTGGAGGATGCGATGGCGCGTCATGGCGTTGCCGCCACGGCGGCGCGTGCAGGGCTGGTGGCCCTGCTCAATGGTGATGATGCCGCATTATGTGACGGGTTTCCCGCAACCGCGCTGACACTGGAAAGCGAGATCGCGCAGCATCTGCGCCACATGCCTGCCCTGGCGGTGGAGGACTGGTTGCGCGAACAGCTTGCGGCCTCCCGGCAGCGCGACCGCGCGCGGGGCAGCGCCTTCCTTGGCGCGCATCGCACCGACCTGCACATGCATGACCGCGCCACGCGACGCGGTGCGGCGCAGTCAAGCACGGGACAGCAAAAGGCAATGCTGGTTGGTGTCGTGCTGTCGCATGCCCGCCTGATCGCGCGGGCGCGTGGGCAGGCGCCGCTGATCCTCCTTGACGAACCGCTGGTGCATCTGGACGAGGTCCGGCGCAATGCGCTGTTCCGCGCCATCGGGCGGCTGGATACGACGGTAATGCTCAGCGGTACGGACGCGGCGCAGTTCGGGCCTTTGCGCGATCAGGCCGCCTTCGTCATGCCCCGTGAAGGCGCTCTGGTCCCGAATCCCTGATTCCCCCGATTTATGAAGGGGAAAGCTTGGTTACAGGGGCGTGTTCGATGTATAACACATGCTCAACGCGTGACCCTGTTGTGGAGCATCTGTCCGGCATGTCTGACCCATCCAATCCCGATCAGAAACACGATGCCGAGGGGGAGGAAATTCCCGTCACAGGTGCGGATTATGATGCGGCTTCCATATCGGTTCTCAAGGGACTGGACGCGGTGCGCAAGCGTCCGGGCATGTATATCGGTGACACCGATGACGGTTCCGGCCTGCACCACATGGCGTTCGAGATCATCGACAATGCAGTGGACGAGGCGCAGGCCGGTTATGCGACCACCTGTATCGTGACGCTTAATGGTGACGGCAGCGTCACCGTGCGCGACAATGGTCGTGGCATTCCCACCGACATGCATCATGAGGAAGGGATCAGCGCGGCGGAAGTTGTCCTGACGAAGCTGCATGCAGGCGGCAAGTTCAACCAGAATTCCTACAAGGTATCAGGTGGCCTGCACGGCGTGGGGGCCGCGGTCGTCAATGCCCTGTCCGAATGGATGGAGGTGCGGATCTGGCGTAACGGGCAGGAACATATGATCCGCTTTCGCGCGGGCGAACGCGATGCGCCGCTCAGCGTGGTGGGGGACAGTGACGAACCGCGTGGCACACAGGTCACGTTCAAGCCGAGTGCCGAGACCTTCGCCATCGTCGAATTCCAGTTTTCCGTGCTGGAGCGCCGGCTGCGCGAACTGGCCTTCCTCAATTCCGGGCTGGCCATCATCCTGCGTGACGAACGCCATACCCCGGTGCGGGAGGAAGCGTTTCATTATGAAGGCGGCCTGAGCGCCTTTGTCGAATGGCTGGACCATGGCAAGACCCCGATTGTGGAACCACCGATTACCGGCAGCCTCCAGAATGAGGATAATGGCATCAAGGTCGAATTCGCCCTGACATGGAATGACAGTTTCCATGAAACGATGCTGTGCTTCACCAACAACATTCCGCAGCGCGACGGCGGATCGCATCTTGCGGGTTTCCGCCAGGCCCTGACACGCATCGTTGGCCGCTATGCGGAGGCGAATGCCTCCAAGAAGGATTCCCACGCCCTTGCGGGGGAAGACATGCGCGAGGGCCTGACGGCGGTGCTGTCGGTCAAGGTGCCAGATCCCAAATTCTCGTCACAGACCAAGGACAAGCTGGTGTCGTCGGAGGTGCAGCCCGTTGTGCATGCCGCCGCCGCCGACATGATCTCCCACTGGTTTGAAACCCATCCCAAGGAAGCGCGCCAGATTGTCGCAAAGGTGATGGATGCCGCCGCCGCACGTGAAGCGGCGCGGCGCGCAAGGGAATTGACGCGGCGCAAGGGGGTGCTCGACATCTCCTCTCTTCCGGGGAAGCTTGCCGACTGCCAGGAACGTGACCCTGCCAAATCCGAACTGTTCATCGTGGAGGGAGACTCGGCAGGGGGAACGGCCAAGCAGGGGCGTGACCGGCGTTTCCAGGCGATCCTGCCGCTGAAGGGCAAGATCCTGAATGTGGAGCGCGCGCGCTTTGACCGTATGCTGGGGTCGGCGGAAATCGGCACGCTGATTACCGCGCTGGGCACGGGCATCGGGCGTGGTGATGTGGAGCATGGCGGCTTTTCAATCGAGAAGCTGCGTTACCATCGCATCGTCATCATGACCGACGCCGATGTCGACGGCTCACACATCCGCACGCTGCTGCTGACGTTCTTTTTCCGCCAGATGCCCGAACTGATTGAAAACGGCTATCTCTATATCGCGCAGCCGCCGCTGTACCGCGCCAAGCGCGGTAATGACGAACGGTATCTCAAGGATGATGCGGCGCTGGAGCAATATCTGCTCGACAAGGCGCTGGCGCATGCGACCCTGCGTTACGGCGACGGGCGCGAAGTCACGGGGGAGGCAATCCATACCGATGTTGCCTTTATCCGTGACGTGGCGCGCGCGCTGTCGCGCCTTGCGGTGCGTGCCCCGGTCTGGGTTCTGGAACAGGCGGCGATCGCGGGTGCGCTGTCGGCCAATCCGGCGGCCACGCCCGAACGTGTCATTGCATTGCAATCGCGTCTGGATGCCGTCTCCATGGAATCGGAGCGTGGCTGGAAGGTCGCGGCAAGTGCCGATGGGCTGGAAATGGCGCGTAGCGTGCGTGGCGTGGGCGAGGTCTATCGTCTTGATCCCGCCTCCCTGCGCAGTGCCGAAGTCCGCTGGCTGGCGGAGCATCATGGGCGCATCGCAACCGATTTCGACAGCAAGGTGGAACTGTCCCTCGACAGCCAGACCATAGCGCTTGATGGCCCGGCCTCGGTTTATGAACGTATTATCGCGCAGGGGCGGCGCGGTCTGTCGATCAACCGGTTCAAGGGACTGGGCGAGATGAATGACGCGCAGTTGTGGGAAACCACGCTCGATCCCGCCATGCGCACCCTGTTGCAGGTGCGGGTGGGTGATGTGGAAAACGCGGCGCAGGTGTTCTCTACGCTGATGGGCGATGTGGTCGAACCCCGGCGCGATTTTATCGTGGGGAACGCCCTGAAGGTTGCCAACCTCGACGTCTGATGGGGTGGGGGCGCGTCACGCATCGGGAAATCATGAAAATTTGGGGGTGCCGCCTTTTGCCAGAGGGGTGGCATCTCCGAAGCTTCGTGAAAAAAACTTCGCCAGAGATTTCATGAATTCACGGTGCGAAAGCGACGTGATGGCCTTATTCGGGGATCAGGTCCCGGGCAATGTGCGGGATTTCGGAAATGGAATCCGCGCCCGCCGTTGCCCCGGCCTCCATTTCGGGCATGCCATATCCCCATCGTGCAAAAATGCCGCGAACATGTGCGCCCGTCGCTGCGGCGATGTCGTTACGGTGGTCGCCCACCATGATTGCGCGTTGCGGCACGCCCCCGGCCATGGCGATCGTGTCCAGCAGGTGCCGCGGGTCAGGCTTGCGCACGGCAAAACTGTCGCCACCGCCCACTGCATCGAACCAGGGGGCGAGTTTCATGACCTGCAGGATATGCTGTGCCGCCGCCACCGGTTTGTTGGTGCAGACCGCAAGTTTCCATCCCGCGCCCCTGAGGCTTGATAAAGTGGCGCGGGTGCCGGTGAAGGGATGCGACAGGTCGGTCGAATGTGGGGTATAGTCCGCCATGTAGTGGCTGACGGCCTCGTCAGGGTCGATATCGCGCGCACCGTCGCCCGCATGCGCCAGCAGGCGGCGCACCAGAACGCCGACGCCGTCGCCAATCATGGGGCGCAGAATGTCGGGCGTGATGGGGGGCAGGCTGTAATGGCGCAGCAGGCGACAGGCGCAGGCAGCAAGGTCCGGCAGGCTGTCGATCAGCGTGCCGTCCATGTCGAAAACCGCCAGGCGGGGGGGAAGGGCAGGCATCCGGCACTCCTCGGTGGTAGCAATCGGAAAATCTAAGTGATGGTATCTTGTTCCTCTCCGGGTTTGACAGGTCTGCCGGGCGGGGGCTACCCGCAAAAAGTCATGAGCACCATTCCCTCCTCCCCCTCGTCTTCCCCATCCCGTCCTGCCACGGCGGTCATCCTTGCCGCAGGGCGGGGCACGCGCATGCGTTCGGAACATCCCAAGGTCATGCATCCTCTGGCGGGACGGCCGATGCTGCGCCACCTGCTTGATAATGCTGAACAGGTGTTTGACCGCATTGTCGTGGTGATCGGTCCGGGGATGGAGGAGGTCGCGGCCTTTGCCGCGCCGCATGTCGCGGTGGTGCAGGCCGACCGTCTTGGCACCGCGCATGCGGCCCTTCAGGCGCAGGCATATTTTGGCACGGGTGATGTCGCCGTCCTGTATGGGGACAATCCGCTGATTACCGCGCAGACCATGCGCGATCTGCTGGCGTGCCGCAGGCTTCCCGGTGTGGGGCTGGCGCTGCTGGCGATGCGGCCTGCCAATCCGGGACGTTATGGCCGTGTCGTGACACAGGGCGACGAAGTGGTGCGGATTGTCGAATGGGCCGATGCCACGCCGGACGAACGTGCGATCGACCTGTGCAATGCGGGTGTGCTGTGTGCCGATGCGCACGATTTTCGCCGGTGGCTGGACGCCGTGCGCAATGACAATGCGCAGGGCGAATACTACCTCGGCGACGTGGTGACGCAGGCCGTGGCCGATGGGGTGGGTGTGCGCGCCGTCGTGGCGGCGGAAGATGAACTGCGTGGCATCAATTCGCGCGCCGAACTCGCGGTGGCGGAAGCCAGCGTGCAGCAGCGCCTGCGCCACGCCGCCATGGAAAAGGGCGTGACCCTGGTTGCCCCCGATACGGTGTTCCTGTGCGCCGATACCGTGCTGGCGCCGGACGTGGTCATCCATCCCCATGTCGTGTTCGGCCCCGGTGTCACGGTGGAACGCGATGTGGAGGTGCGGTCGTTCTCTCACCTGGAGGGATGTGTTGTCAGGCACGGTGCGCTGATCGGACCCTATGCCCGCCTGCGTCCCGGCAGCGACGTGGGCGCGCATGCGCATGTCGGCAACTTTGTCGAACTCAAGGCCACGACGCTGGGTGAGGGGGCGAAGGCCAATCACCTCACCTACCTTGGCAATGCGCAGGTTGGCGCGCGCAGCAATATCGGCGCAGGCACCATCACGTGCAATTACGATGGCGTGTTCAAACATACGACCACCATTGGGGAAGGCAGTTTTGTCGGGTCGGATTCGATCCTTGTCGCACCGGTGACACTGGGTGCGGGGACGCTCACGGCGGCGGGCAGCGTGATTACGGATGATGTGCCGGATGACGCCATGGCGTTCGGGCGGGCAAAGCAGGAAAACAGGGCCGGATACGCAAGGACCTTCCGCGACCGGCTCAAGGCAGCGAAGGAGCGTGGCTGATGTGTGGCATTGTCGGTGTCGTTGGCAGGAACCCGGCCACCCCGGTCATTTTCGATGCGCTGCGCCGCCTTGAATATCGCGGATACGATTCGGCGGGTATCGCGACGCTGGAAAACGGGCAGGTGGACCGCCGTCGCGCGGCGGGGAAACTTGACCACCTCGCCACTGTGCTGGCGCGTGTGCCCCTGCCGGGGGTGACGGGAATCGGGCATACGCGCTGGGCCACACATGGGGCGCCGACCGAAAACAACGCCCACCCGCATGGCACCGAACGCGTGTCGGTCGTCCATAATGGCATCATCGAGAATTTTGAGGAATTGCGCCGCGAACTTGAGGCCGCGGGTCAGGTTTTCTCCACCGAGACCGATAGCGAGACGATCGCGCAGATGATTGACTATCACCTGCGTCGTGGCCTTTCCCCGCGTGATGCCGCGCATGAAACGCTGAAGCGGTTGGAAGGGGCGTATGCGCTGGCGATGATCTTTGCCGGGCATGACGGCATGGTCATCGGCGCCCGCCATGGCGCGCCGTTGGTGGTGGGATTTGGCGAGGACGAAATGTTCCTTGGTTCCGACAGCCTGGCGCTTGCGCCGCTGACGCGCCGGATTGCCTATCTCGATGACGGGGACTGGACCATCGTAACGCCCGGCGGGGCAGAGTTTTTTGACATGGAGGGCAGGGCCGTCACGCGCCCCATCCGAACCACCGCGCTGATCGCGGGATCGGTGGGCAAGGACGGGTATCGCCACTATATGGAAAAGGAACTGCACGAACATCCCGTCGTGATCGGGCAGACTCTGCAACGCCTGATTGATCCGGCGACGCGGCGTGTCGTGATGCCGGACCTGCCCTTTGACCTTGCCGCCGTCCCGCGTGCGGTGATGACTGCGTGTGGTTCCGCCTTTTATGCCGCGATGATCGGGCGTTACTGGCTGGAGCAGTACGCGCGCCTGCCGGTCGATATCGATGTCGCAAGCGAGATGCGTTATCGCGACCCGCCGTTGGTGCCCGGCGGGCTGGGGCTGCTGATTTCCCAATCGGGGGAGACGGCCGACACGCTTGCCGCCCTGCGCGGGATGCAGGCGGCGCAACAGCATATCGTCTCTGTCCTCAATGTGGAGCAGAGCACCATGGCGCGCGAAAGTGACGCGGTGCTGGGTACGGTGGCAGGGCCTGAAATCTCGGTCGCGAGCACCAAGGCATTCACGGCGCAGCTTTCGGTCCTTGCCTGCCTGACGGTTGCACTGGGCCGGGCGCGCGGGCATCTGGACGCGGCGGCGGAGGAGCGGATGGTCATGGCCCTGCTTGATCTGCCAAGTCGGGCGAACGAGGTGTTCGCACAGCGCGATGCCATCCGCCGCATGGCCGCGATCGTCGCGGAGGCGCGCGATGTTTTGTATCTGGGGCGGGGATCTTCCTTTCCGGTCGCACTCGAAGGGGCGCTAAAGCTTAAGGAGATCACCTATATCCATGCGGAAGCCTATGCCGCGGGCGAGATGAAGCATGGCCCCATTTCCCTGATCGACCGCACGGTACCGGTGGTCGCGACCGTGCCGTCTGGCCGCCTGTTCGACAAGACGCTGTCGAACCTGCAGGAAGCCCGGGCGCGTGGCGGGCGACTGCTGGTCTTTACCGATACGCAGGGCGCCCCCCGCCTGCGAGACCTGGCCGAGGTGGTGGTGGAAGTCCCCACCGTGGACGAGTTCACCGCCCCCATCGTACAGACCATCCCGGTGCAGATGCTTGCCTATGAAGTGGCGCTACTGAAGGGGACGGACGTGGACCAGCCCCGCAACCTCGCCAAATCGGTCACGGTGGAATAGCGTTCGCACCACCACGACAGATCAAGGATTTAGCCGATGTCACCATCGTCGCACATGCCTGCTCCATCCCCCCCATCAGCCCATGGGCCGTCCGTTCTGGTGCTGGGCGCGGGTGTGTCGGGCATGACGGCCGCCGTAACCCTGGCTGAACGTGGCGCGCGCGTGGTGGTGCATGAGCGCGGACCACGCATTGGTTCCGGCGCGTCATGGAAGGCGGGCGGGATGCTTGCCCCATGGTGCGAGGCGGAGTCCGCCACACCAGAGGTAACGGAGCAGTCGTTATCCTCGCTGGACTGGTGGGATGCGCATGTGCCCCAGGTGGTGCGTAATGGCACGCTGGTCCTCGCCCCTGCGCGCGATGTGGGGGAAATTGCGCGTTTCGGGCGGCGCACGTCCCATTTCCGTACGATCGGGGAGGCGGAAATCGCGCAACTGGAGCCCGAACTTGCGGATCGTTTTTCCCGCGCCCTGTTTTTTGAACATGAAGGTCACGTCAACCCGCGTGATGCGCTGCTGGCGCTGGGCCGCAAGGTGGAGTCCCTTGGTGGCCGGATCGTGTGCAATGCACCGATGTCCTATGATGCGGGTGCGTATGACTGGATCGTGGATTGCACCGGCATTGTCGCGCGCGATGTGATGCCCGACATGCGCGGTGTGCGGGGCGAGATGCTGCTGCTGCGCTGTCGCGATATTACGCTGTCGCGGCCGGTGCGCATGCTGCATCCGCGCATCCCGGTTTACATCGTCCCGCGTGCCGAACATGTGTTCATGGTGGGGGCAACGATGATCGAGAGTGAAAATGCCGGTGGCATGACGCTGCGGTCGATGGTGGAACTTCTGGGGGCGGCCTATGCCCTGCATCCGGCCTTTGGCGAGGCGGAAATACTGGAAACCGGAACCGGCCTTCGCCCGTCATATCCTGACAACATGCCTGCCGTCCGGCGTGATGGTAAGCGAATTTATGTGAATGGCATGTACCGCCACGGCTTCTTACTGTCCCCGGTCAGAGCGCGCGAGGCGGCGGACATCGTATTTGGCCCCTGACCACGCACTACGAGGAGAATGCGGATGAAGATCCTTGTAAATGAGGAAGTTCATGACGTTGGCGTGCGGACGCTCGACGCCCTGCTGCATGAACTCGGCTATGGCGACGCCTGTGTTGCCACTGCCGTCGATGGTGATTTCGTCGCGGCGGCCCGGCGTGGCGCACATGCGCTTCACGAAGGGTGCCGGGTGGAAATCCTGGCCCCGATGCAGGGGGGATAGGCACACGACATGACCCTGTTTTATGGAACGGAACTGTCCTCACGCCTGATGTTGGGGACGGCGCAATATCCCTCGCCCGAAATCCTGGCCGATGCGGTGCGGCATGCGCAGGCAGGTGTCGTGACCGTATCCCTGCGCCGTGAATCGGCGGGACAGAGGGCGGGACAGGCATTCTGGAACCTGATTCGTGATCTTGGCGTGCCGGTCCTGCCCAATACCGCAGGATGCCACAGCGTGCGTGAGGCCGTGACCACGGCACAGATGGCGCGCGAGGTCTTTGGCACCGACTGGATCAAGCTGGAGGTGATCGGGGAGTCCGATACGCTCCAGCCCGACATGTTCGCTCTGGTGGAGGCCGCGCGCCTCCTGACCGAGGATGGGTTCAAGGTTTTCCCCTATATGACCGAGGATCTGGTCGGTGCGGAACGGCTGCTGCGCGCAGGGTGCGAGGTGCTGATGCCATGGGGCGCGCCGATCGGGTCGGGCAAGGGATTGAATAACCTGTTCGGTCTGCGTGCGCTGCGGGCGCATTTTCCCGGTGTTCCATTGGTGGTCGATGCCGGGATCGGGGTGCCGTCGCATGCGGCGCAGGCGATGGAGCTTGGTTATGATGCGGTGCTGATCAATACGGCGGTGGCAAAGGCAGGCAATCCGGTGGAAATGGCGCGCGCGTTCGCCATGGCGGTGGAGGCCGGGCGCATGGCATATGTCGCCGACCCGATGGAGGCGCGCGACATGGCAACGCCATCCACGCCCACGATCGGGCAGGCGGTACTGGCATGAGGACACTTCCATCGCGCATTTATCCTGTTGTTGATCGTGCCGACTGGATCGCGACGTTGGGGCAGGCTGGTGCAAAACTGATACAATTGCGCCTCAAGGACATGGCCGAAAATGCGCTGCGCTTGGAAATACGCCGGGGTGTCGCACTGGCGCACCTGCATGGTGTGTGCCTTGTTCTCAATGATTACTGGCGTCTTGCGATCGAGGAGGGAATCGACTTCATCCATCTGGGTCAGGAAGACCTGGATGAGGCCGACCTGCCCGCGATCCGCCGTGCTGGACTGCGCCTTGGGGTCAGCACCCACAGCCATGATGAACTGCAGCGCGCGCTTGACGTGCGACCCGATTATGTTGCGCTGGGGCCGGTATGGCCGACAAAACTGAAGAAAATGCCATGGGGGCCACAGGGGGTGGACCGCCTGCGTGAATGGAAACGTTTGGTGGGGGACCTGCCTTTGGTGGCCATTGGCGGGATTACACTTGCACGCGCACCGTCCTGTATCGCGGCGGGCGCGGATTGCGTTTCCGCCGTGTCGGATTTCATTCGCATGCCCGATCCCGCGGCGCAGGTCCGTGCGTGGCTGCATGCGACGCAGGTATCGCAACAGGGGGATGACGGGACGGTCTAATTTCTGTGTATTATATGCAACGAGGATGTGGCATAAATACAATCCAAGGTGTAGGCGAAATTTTCATGAAAGACATGCCACTCTAGGGCAGATCCTGTTTGAATACGTGCATTCAGACAGGTGAAGATGCTCGTAAAAACAATAAACCGGGGCATTTCACCGAACCGGTTTTCGGTGGAATGCCCCGGATCGCAGGCCTGCCGCCGGCCATCGTGGCGGGCGGAAAATGGTGACGCGGCGTTTTTTATCCTCGTCCAGCCGGACAATCTTCGGGTGGCGGACATATTCTGTCCATGGTTTCGCGACAGGATGGTTCTGGACGGGGCTTGGTTTCCAGAATTGAGGGCGTTGAATGGCGATAGCGGGTCTTGCGGCAATTCTGATGGCGATTGCCATGTTGCTGGTGGTCGTCAGTACCGTGCAGCCGATTGCCCGTCGTCTGGAACTGTCGGAAACGGTTCTGCTGGCTATCGTTGGCATTGTCATCGGTGGTGTGGCTGACCTTGTCCTGCGCAGTGCGCATCTGGAGATTTTCAGCGGGGCGGCGGAAACGCTGCTGGATTTCCCGCTGAACAGCGAAGCCTTCTTGCTGATTTTCCTGCCGATCCTCGTTTTTCAGGGCGCGCTGGGCATAGATGTGCGCCGCCTTGCGCATGAAACGGCCACGGTTCTGTTGTTGGCGGTGGTTGCGGTGGTGGTGTCCACCGCCACGATCGGCCTGGCGCTATATCCCTTTGCGGGCCTGCCGCTGGCGGTGTGTCTGCTTCTTGGTTCCATCGTGGCGACGACCGACCCGTCCGCCGTGGCCGGGATCTTTAAGGAAATCGGCGCGGCCAGCCGCCTGACCCGCCTGGTGGAGGGGGAGGCGTTGCTGAATGATGCGGCGGCGATCTCCATCTTTTCCATCCTGCTGGCCTCCATCACCGCGCATCACAAGATCATGCTGGGTGGTGCGGTGCTGGAATTCCTGGTGTCGTTTGCAGGCGCGCTGGTGATCGGGGTGGTTTTTGGCCGTCTGACACTGATGCTGATCGCAACCATCGGGGCCGCGCCTGCGGCGGAGATTACGTTGACGGTGGCGTTGCCGTACCTGTCCTATATCGTATGTGATGAATTCCTCGGCTTTTCCGGTGTGGTGGCCACGGCGGCATCGGGACTGACGATTTCCATCTATGGACCATCCACCTTCCGACCGCAGACGTGGCGGTTCCTTAATGAACTGTGGCAGCAGCTTGTGTTCTGGGCGGGGTCGCTGGTGTTTGTGCTGGCCTCCATGCTGGTGCCGCGCCTGCTGGCGGGAATGACGCGCTGGGATTGCGTGCTGATCCTGATTGCGACAGTGGCGGGACTGCTGGCCCGTGCCTCCGTCGTGTTCGGAATGCTGCCCATCCTTGCCGCCACGCGCCTGTCGCCACCTGTGCCGAATCCGTTCAAGGTCACGATGGTCTGGGGCGGGTTGCGTGGTGCGATCACACTTGCCCTCGCGCTGGCGGTGACGGAAAATGAGCATGTCTCCACCCAGATCGCGCATTTTATCGGCATTATCGCCACGGGATTTGTGCTGATTACCCTGTTCGTCAATGGCACGACGTTGCGTTATCTCGTGCTGTTCCTGAAGCTGGATCAACTGCCGCTGATTGATCAGGCGTTGCGCCACCAGATCCTTGCCATCGGGTTGGGCGAGGTGCGTGACCAGACACGCGAAGTGGCGGGGGAACTGGGCTTTTCACGCAATGTCACCAATTCGGTGGTGCAGTTCCTTGACCGGCGTGTCACGACGGAGCAGCAGGCGAACACGTTCGACACCGCGTTGGGCGACCGGCAGCGCGTGACGCTGGCGCTGATCGTGATTGGCAATCGTGAACGCTCCATCCTGCTTGACCTGTTTCGCATACAGGGCCTGTCGCGGCGTGTGATGGAAACATTGCTGCGTTCGGCCGAGGCGATGGTCGATGGCGCACGGCTGGAGGGGCGTTTTGGCTATGTCCGTGCGTTACGTCGCAGGCTGAGGCCGTCGCTACGTTTTCGTATCGCGCAGGCCATCCATCACCGGCTGCATTTTGACCTGCCGTTGATGTACTGCATGACCGAGCGGTTCGAGATGCTGATGATCGCGCATTTCGTCTCCCTCTCCCTGACGCGATTCATGCGTACCCGCATGGAACCGACTCTGGGTGTGCGTATCAGCGAAATCGTCGGCGAGGTGCTGGGACGGCAGTGCAAGCTGCTTGATGAGGCATTGCAGACACTGCGCCTGCATTACCATGGTTATTCCGAAGCGCTAGAAAACCGGATGCTGCGACAGGTTGCCCTGCGGCTGGAGGAAGAAAAATATGATTCCCTGCTTTCGGAATCCCTGCTGAGCGATGAATTGCATCGCGAACTGCACCGTGATGTGGAACAGCGGCGCGCGCATCTGGATTTCCGGCTGAAATTCAATATCAAGGCCGGGATCGAAAGTCGGATTCACGGTTTTGCCATCTTCACGGGGCTGCCGGATGGGGTGTTGCACGACCTGTCGATGAAGATGTCGCTGCATTTCTCCTCTCCGGGGGAGCGTCTGTACAAGCGTGGCCAGAAAGTGCGCACCATCTATTTCATCAGCGCGGGGCTGGCGGAGACGCATTATGCCGAACGTGACGTGCGTTTTGGCGCGGGTGCGGTCATTGGTGCGGAAGAGGCATTGAGTGGCGCACGGGTCGCCGCGACCAGCCGGTCGTTGCAGTTCGGCCATTTCCTGACGATGAGTGCGCGGACCTTCCGTCGGCTTGTGGATGAATATCCTGTCGTGCGTGACAATCTGGCAAAGCTGGCGCAGGCCTGCGCGGATGGTGATCTGCCCGATGCCCGGCTGCTTCCGGGGGAGGGAAAGGACAAGCCGGGTGTGCCGCCTTCCTATGACGCGATCGAACTGGCGACCGCGCCGGTCACATCCGTCATGTCGGCGCATGAAGGGACAGAGCAGAAGCAAGGGGATTGAGCATCTGTCTGCCACCCAATGGTGACAAACGTGGCAGAATGGCGCCGGCATGCCGTAGGGCATGCAAGACAGAGATTGCAGATTTCCCCATCAGAGAGTGTTTGAAAACAAGCCATTGATAAAAAAGAAAAGTTTTTGGGTGCCGCCTTTTTCCCAAAAGGCGGCGTCTTCTGAAGCTTTTTGGGAAAAGCTTCACCAAAAAACCTTTATAATTTCAGTATGTTATCGGTCCTGACTTTTTAAACGGTCTCTATGCCTTCGCAGGGGGAAGTCCTGTTGGGGAAAGGTGACACCAGAAACTTTTATGGCTTCAGGTGCGCGCCGTGCTTCCCCACACCCGGATCAGAACGACTGGAGCAGCCGGTCGAGATATTGCAGTTCTTCGGGTGGGCGGGTGCGGTCCGAATCGCGGCGGCGCAGTTCCTGTTCGATTTCACGTGCGCGTTCGCGGGCGGCCTTGTCCGGCACATGGGTATCGCTGTCCATGCCGGCATGGTCATCCCCGGTTTTACGTCCCAGCGGGTCGCGGGGTTCGTTGCCCGCATTGTCGGGCGTTTCCTCTTCGTCCGGCTGTCCCGGTTTCGATCCGCCTGATCCCTTGCTTCCGGCCAGCGAAGGCAGGAAAATCGTCATGCCCTTGCCCGATCCCCTGGTGGACTGACGCATCTGCTGTCCACCTTTTTGCAGGTCGGCCAGGACCTTGCGCTCCGCTGTTGCGGCATCAGTATCCTGACCTGCCGACAGGGCGGTGCGCACGGTCTTCATGTCCGATAACGCCTGCTTCAACGCGGGAACGTCCTTGCCGCTCAGGGTCTTGAACTCATTGCGCAATTCATGCAGCGCACGCGCCAGCGCATGCTGGGTTGCGCGGTCGGCATGCTGTTGCACCTCATGTGCCTCCGGGGTCTGGCTTTCGGCGGTAGGGGGCTGGGTGCCTGCGGGGTTGGACTGGCCCGGCGGGGTCAGGCCCAAATGCCGCAGCAGTTCTGGCGTGGACATGTTTGACAGGTCTTCCCCGTCGTTCATCGTGTCCATATCGGTCTGGCGTGCTGCCGCGCTGGCCGCATCCTGTTCGATTCGTTGCTGGGTATGATCCAGCAAGGTGGATTGCTGGTGGATCAGGTCACGCAGCGCTGCCTGCTGTTCGTGCATTTCCTGGCGCGCCTGGTACTGGCGTGCGGCCTGCATGATGTCCTGCGGCGTGGCATTGCGCATCTGGTTGGCCATGTCCTCCATCTGATGGAGCCGGTCGAGCGCATCGGCGGAACGTCCGTTTGCAGCGTCCTCCTGAAGCTGTTGCATCATGCGCGACAGGTTCTGTTCCCCTGTCTGTGACATTTCCGGCATGGCGGGGATGGCGGAATGGTCACGCATCGCCTGCGTGACCAAGGCCTGCATCTTGCGCTGGATCGCATCCCTGAGCGCCTGCACGAGGCGTTGCAGTTCGGCCTGCTGCTGTGCCGAACGGGTGGGTTTCCCATCGGGTTCGCGCATATGTTCGATCTGCGCATCAAGGGCTTCTTCGGCCATCTGGATATCGAAATCGGCCTGGCTGTTCGCGATATCGTCGTGGCGGTCATGTTCGACATCCAGCGCCAGATACCATAAACGGCCCACAGCCTGATCGATCGCCTGTGTGGTATCGACTTCATGCAGGCTCAGCAGGTAGGACACGCTGCTCAGGGCGATCATCAGGCCGGGGCTATGGGTCATCGGCGCGGATGTCATGCCCAGCCCATGCAGTTCTTCGCCCGCGATGAAACGGCTTTCGCGACCAAGGGCGAGGCGCTTGCGGATATCAAGCAGCGCCTTGGCCATCGGGTTATGGAATGTGCGCGCGCCAAGGCGGAAATGTACCGGGGCAGAGGTCGCGCCCGTGCCGCTGTCGCTGGTGGCAAGCAGTGTGGCGACGACATCTTCCCCTGCCCAGGGATCTGATGACAGGTCGGGTGTTGCGACTGCTTCGGCCGTATGGGGGTGCCCATTCAGCGGGATCGGCACCGAAAGGACGCGCGGATGGGCGCTATGTTCGTCCCCCGTCAGGCGCATTTCCACATGCAGCGATGCAATGCCATAGGGTTGTGAAACCTTGTAGGGCAGGCGGGTGCGCCATTCCCCGTCCTTTGCGCCGGGGTTCGGACCCCATGTGACGCTTGGTGCGGGGTTGGGTGTGACCTTCAGGTCCCATTGGCTCAACACGCGGCCACGTCCACGCAGGGTCAACGCGCCATCCGCCAGAAGCGGCGTTTCCACGGACCAGTTGGCAGGGTCCAGCGCATGGAATCCATGCGGGCCAAGACTTGTGCCTTTCGCGGTGGAACGCGCGCGCAACACCGGTTCCCCATGCAATCCCGTTACCGTCACACTCAGGACAGCGCCTGCGGGAATGGTGGCTGCGCCCTTGCGATCATCCAGAAAGACCGGCGCACCGGGGGCATAGGCAGGCATGGTGATCCATGCATGGATCTGTGGCCGTGGCGTATCCGCATCGTCCGTGCCGGGAATGAAGGCCGCACTGATTCGTCCCGGTGCCGCCCCCCCGGCCCACAGCAGCCCGAGGGCGAGCAGCGGGGCAAGCGCCAGAGTGGCCCACGATGTTTCGCGCCCCACCGGCCACAGGCGTGGCCACCCAGCCTTCAACCGCCCGACCCGCGCACCGGTGCGTTGCAGGTGGACCCGCCACAGGGCTTCGGCTGCTTGGGTTGCGGCCGGATCGGTGGGAGAGGCGACAGGCGTGTCGAGCAGGGTTTGCAACGGGCGGTCCTGCAGGGCCGATGCCTGTTCAATGCGCCGGTCAAGGGTTGCGTCATCCGGTGCATGGCCCTGGCGGTAACGGCGGATGCCCCATGCGGCGCATCCCGCCCCCAGTGCCAGCAGTGCTGCGGCATGCACCCCGTCAGGCAGGCGTTGGGGAAGGCGCAGCAGGCCCAGAAGCGCCACGCCGCCAGCCACGTCCGCGATGGGGAGCATGATGGGCCACAGGCGTTCGACCCACAGGACGCGACGTGCCCGTGTCCGTGCCCGCGCAAGACGGGCGGGAAAGGAGGACATGCCCGATGCCGCCGCCGATGATGCCGGGGGCGCTGCGGGATCGCGTGCCGGCACGTCGGTCGGAATGTCGCGGGCCTGCGTCATTCTGCTCCGGCGGGATGGGTCAGGGGATCGGGGATGATATCGCCTGCCCACAGGGATTCGACCTTCTGGCGCGCGCGGATCACGTCCCACCGCGATCCGTCCACCAGAACCTGTGCGGCCATGGCGCGTGCATTGTATGTCGAACTCATGACCATGCCATATGCACCGGTATCGAGCAGCGCCACGCGCGCGCCGTCATGCAGGCGCGGCAGGGTGCGGTCATGTCCGAACGTATCGCCGCTTTCGCACACGGGGCCAACGACATGCACCTGTTCGGACGGGGCGACGGCATCGCGCGCCGACAGCGGGATGATGCCATGCCATGCGTCATACAGGCTGGGCCGTGCAAGGTCGTTCATTGCCGCGTCCAGCACGATGAAGGGCGGCATGCCGTCATATCCGCGCTTGCGCAGGACAACGGTGCTGAGGAGTACGCCCGCGGGTCCGGCCAGCCAGCGTCCGGGTTCGATCTCCAGCCGCGTGCCAAGACCGCCAAGTTCGATGCGGATGGCATGGGCCAGGGCCTCTGGCGCGCCTTCGGTTTCATGGCGGTAGGAAATGCCAAGGCCGCCGCCGCAGTCAATCACGTCCACCCCCAGCCCACGCGCACGGATGGCGCGGACCAGATCGGCCACGCGGGCATAGGCCGCGCGATAGGGCTGCATCCGTTCGATCTGGCTGCCGATATGCACCGCGACACCTGCCGCATGGAGGCCCGGCAGGCTGGCCGCATGGGCATAGAGTTCGACCGCCCGGTCATAGGGAATGCCGAATTTGTTGCCCGCAAGTCCGGTCGTGATCTTGGCGTGGGTTCCGGCATCGACATCGGGGTTGATGCGCAGCGCCACCGGCGCGGTGCGCCCGCACGCCACGGCGACGGCCGACAGCAGGTCGAGTTCCTCCGCGCTTTCAACATTGATCCGGGCGATTCCGTGATGCAGCGCCAGTTCCATTTCCGCACGCGTTTTGCCCACGCCGGAAAAGACGATTTCACGTGCGGGGATACCGGCGGCGATGGCGCGGCGCAGTTCGCCGCCACTGACGACATCAGCCCCGGCCCCCTGTGCGTGCAGGATCTTCAGGATGGCAAGATGGTCGTTCGCCTTCACCGCGAAATGGATGTCCACATCCAGTCCGGCATCACGCATTGCCCGGTCCAGCCGGTGATAACGCGTGCGCAATGTCTGCGCGCCCATCACCCATGTGGGGGTGCCAAGCGCATCGGCAATTGCATTAAGCGGTACGTCCTCAAACACCAGCCCGTCGATGGCATGCATCGAAAGGGCAGGGCGCACGGCCAGCAGGTCCTGTAATGTCGGGTCCTGCCCCGGGTGGGTGGAAAATGTATCAGCCATCGCGACAGGATACCGGTTCACCCTGTACGTTCCAAGGTGCTTGTGACGTAATTCATGCTGTTGCATGCCACGATCAGGGGAACGGGAGATTGCAGGTCAATGTTCTGATGCAAAACAATAAAATTTAGGGATCTGCCTTATTCGTCAGGCAAGGGGGGCGTTCCTTGAAGCTTTTTGAAAAAAGCTTCATCAAAAAACTTTCTTGGATTTGTGCGGTGTTTCGTGGGCAGGCTTTTGACTGCGGTCACGAAATGCAGGGAAAGGCACCATGGAAGCAGTTGAGGCAGGGAACACGGAACATGAACGACGTCTGATCGGTGCCGCGGTCGCGGTGCGGGGCAATGCCCATGCGCCCTATTCAGGATTTGCGGTGGGGGCAGCGGTGGAGGATGGCAGTGGCCGTATCTTTGCCGGGTGTAACGTGGAAAATGCGGCCTATCCCGAAGGTACCTGTGCGGAGGCCGGGGCCATCGCCGCGATGGTGGCGGCGGGGGGGCGGGTGCTGCGTCGGGTGGTTGTATGCGGCGGCAGTGCGCAGCCATGCTTTCCCTGTGGGGGGTGCCGACAGAAAATACGCGAGTTCGCGGCGCATTCGCTCAGGATCGACATGGTCGATGCGCAGGGGAATGTGCTGGCACGCCGCACCCTTGGCGATCTTCTGCCCGATGGGTTTGGGCCAGAGCATCTGTAAGGGGTGGTAGGATAACCACCTGATAAGAATTGGGAATTTTTAGGAAAGCTTTTCCTGGGTTTTGAAAGGCGCTGCCGTTTTCAAAAAAGGCAATGCCACAAAACTCCCATCACTCCTTGTCGGGGCGCTGTTTTCAAACCGTCTCTATAGAAACGATTTGAAAAGTCAGTCTCAATAACATTCTGAAATTACAAAAGTTTTTGGTAAAGTTTTTTTTAAAAGCTTCAGAAGACGCCGCCTTTTTGGAAAAAGGCGGCACCCCAAAAACTTTTCTCGTTTTTTATCAATGATGTGTTTTCAAACAATCTCTTAACGGTCAGGCGCGGGATAGGTTCGGTTATAGGTGAAGTCCGACCGTGGGCCGGGGGGCTGGGGCGGACCGATTCGCCCGCAGGCCCCCAGCACGCTGCCTGCCACCGAAAGCGCGATGATGCACGTCATGGCCCATGCCATGCGTGCCCGGCGGGAGTGTGTCCCGCGGGAGGATGCATGACGGGTGTTCATGCCTTTTTCCCTTCTTTTTCCGCCGCCAGCGCCTTTTGCCAGCGTCCGGCCTGTGCGCGCACATTGTCAGGTGCAGTACCGCCAAGGCTGGTGCGTGACGCCAGTGATGCCTCCACCGTCAGTACGTCGAAGATATCGGCGGTTATGCCGGGTTCTTCGGCCTGCATCTCCTGCAACGTCAGTTGCGACAGGTCCACGCCACGGGCTTCCGCCTTGCCCACCAGGCGGCCGGTGACGTGGTGGGCGGTGCGGAATGGCAGCTTCAGCACCCGCACCAGCCAGTCGGCCAAGTCGGTCGCGGTGGAAAATCCCGAACCGGCGCAGGCCCGCATCTGCTGTGCATTGACACTCAGGTCGCGCACCATGCCATCCATCGCCGCCAGGGACAGGGCAGCGGCGTCGGTCGCGGCAAAGACCGGTTCCTTGTCTTCCTGCATGTCCTTGGCATAGGCCAGCGGCAATCCCTTCATGACCGTCAGCAGCCCGACCAGCGCCCCCGTGATGCGCCCGCCTTTCGCGCGGATCAGCTCGGCCGCGTCGGGATTGCGCTTTTGCGGCATGATGGACGAACCGGTGGTGAACGCATCGGACAGGCGGATGAAGGAAAATGGGGCCGAGCACCAGATGACGATTTCTTCCGCCAGGCGCGACAGGTGCATCGCCATGATCGACAGGACGGAGAGATATTCCAGGGCGAAGTCGCGGTCAGATACGGAATCGAGCGAATTGGCCGTAGGGCGGTCGAACCCGAGCGCGCGCGCCGTCATTTCACGGTCGATGGGAAAGGACGTGCCCGCCAGTGCCGCCGATCCCAGCGGGGATTCATTAAGCCTGCGTCGCGCGTCCGACAGCCGCCCGCGATCGCGGCCCAGCATTTCGACATAGGCCATCAGGTGGTGGCCGAATGTCACGGGCTGCGCGGTCTGCAGGTGGGTAAAGCCGGGCATGGGCGTTGCGGCATGTTCCATCGCGCGCGCGCACAGTGTTTCGATCAGGGCAATAACCTGCGCATCAAGCCCGTCGATGGCGTCGCGCACCCACAGGCGGAAATCGGTCGCGACCTGGTCATTGCGCGAACGCGCGGTATGCAGGCGCTTTCCCGCCTCGCCGATGCGCTCGGACAGTCGGGCCTCGATATTCATGTGGATATCTTCGAGCGCGGTGCTGAAATCAAAGGTACCGGCCGCGATCTCCGCGGCGATGTCCTTCAGCCCTTCGCGGATCCGGGCTTCGTCCGTGGGGGTGATGATGCCGGTTTTCGCCAGCATTGCCGCATGCGCAAGGGAACCCGCGATATCCTGCCGCCACAATGCCTTGTCAAAACTGATGGAGGCATTGATGTCCTGCATGATGGCCGCAGGCCCCCCGGCGAAACGTCCGCCCCACTGGGCGTTTGCCTGATGCGTGTTGGTGGTGTTCTTTTCATTTGCAGACATGTCGTCGCGCCCCAGCCATCTTTAACGGACCCCGTAGATGCCGCGCCCTGGCGCGACCGACGCACCCTAATGACGGGGGGCGGCGCGTGCAATCGCGTCCTGAGGCGCCATCATGATGCAAAAGTGGCCCATGGCGTGAAAACAGATCGCCCGCGCCCCCTTTCGTTCAGGGCCGGTGGCCGGTAGGGTCTGCCAAAATGCAAGATCACGGACAGGAGTTGTCGGGACCGCCATGAATATGACGCGCCTTCTGGGGGACGAAGATCCGTCGCCGGTGGTTGAATTCGGCCCTTCCGCCACGGTGCAGGGGGAACGCGGGCCCGATTCGCCGTTCCTGTTCGTCAGCGATCATGCAGGTCGCGCGGTTCCACGGCGTCTGGGGACGCTGGGTGTCGCGGATGACGACTGGGATCGCCATATCGCATGGGATATCGGAATCGCCGGAATGGGGCGGGCGCTGGCCGAACGTCTGGGCAGCCTGCTGATCGAGCAGGCCTATTCCCGGCTGGTGATCGACTGCAATCGCGCGCCGGGGCACCCGACCTCCATCGTCCGTGAAAGTGACGGCACGCAGGTGCCGGGCAACCTTGACCTGACGGCCGAGGATGAAGGCGCACGGGTGGCGGAGATATTTCATCCCTATCACAACCGGATCGCAACCGAACTGTCGGCGCGGCATGGGGCGGGCATGCCGCTCATCCTCGTGGCGCTGCACAGTTTTACGCCGGAAATGAATGGGGTCAGCCGTCCATGGCATGCCGGTGTCCTGCATAACCGCAACCCGGCCTTTGGCCTGCGGGTGCGCGATGTCCTTGCCCGCGAAGATGGCCTCGTCATCGGCAGCAATGAACCCTATGCCTTGACGGATGTCAGTGATTACACCATTCCCACCCACGCAGAAGGGCGCGGCCTTGCCTATCTGGAACTTGAGGTGCGTCAGGACCTGATCGCAACGCAGCAGGGGCAGGATGAATGGGCGGCGCGCCTTGCGCGGATACTGCCACAGGCATGGGAAGGAATGGGGGCATGACGCAGGCTTTCGATCCCCGCACTGGTGCGACCGGTGTTGATGATATCGAGGCGGGGGACATCGCGGCCATGCCCGCGCCGCGCCGGATCGGCGGGCATACGGCGCTTGCGGGGGTGATCGGCTGGCCGGTGGAACATTCACGTTCGCCGCTGATGCATAATTTCTGGCTGGCGCAGTACGGGGTCGACGGGGCGTATGTGCCCCTGCCGGTCCGTCCCGGCGCGTTTGACGTTGCGGTGCATGGCTTGCGCGCTGCGGGGTTCCGTGGGGCGAATGTCACGATCCCGCACAAGGAAGCGGCCTTTCGCATCGTTGACCGGCTGGATCGTTCGGCACGGCGGTCGGGTTCGGTCAATACGCTGGTTTTCGCACCCGACGGGGCCATCGAAGGGTTTTCGACCGATGGTGACGGCTTTGTCGCCAATGTGGAGGCGCATGGCGTTGTGGTGAAGGGCGGCCGGGCGCTTCTGCTTGGCGCCGGGGGGGCGGCACGGGCCATTGCCGCCAGCCTGCTTGACCGTGGGGTCGCATTGACCATCGCCAACCGTACCCCCGCACGGGCGCACGAACTTGCTGATGCCATGCGCGCGGACGCCGATGCGGGGACGATGGTCGATGTTGCGCCGTGGGATGCGCTCGATACGGTGTTGCCGGGGTGCGACATGCTGGTGAATACAACGTCGCTGGGTATGGATGGCGGCCCGGCAGGTGGCCTGCCGGTCGATCTGGCGCGGGCGGCGTCCACATTGGTGGTATGTGACATCGTCTATGTCCCACGGCAGACGGTGTTGCTGCATGATGCGGCGGCGCGTGGCCTGCGCCACGTGGACGGCCTGGGCATGCTGATCCATCAGGCGCGGCTGGGCTTTCGTAAATGGTTCGGCACGGACCCCGTCATCGGGCCGGAGGTGGAGGCACTGCTTGATGCCGACCTTCGGGGGGAGCGGCGCTGACGCGGCCTGGTGATATGCGTGGGCATCGGACCCGATCCGGCGGGATGAGCATTATCGGGCTGACCGGTGGCATCGGGATGGGTAAGACCACGGTTGGCGCGATGTTGCGCAGGCTGGGCGCGTGGATATTTGATGCGGATGCCGTCGTGCATCGCCTGCAGGCGCCTGGCGGCCGGGCGCTGCCCGCGATCGGGCGGCTTGTCCCTGATGCCGTGCGTGATGGCAGGCTGGATCGCGTTGCCCTGCGGCGTGCCGTGGTGGCTGATCCCGCATTGTTCAGGGCGCTGGAGGCGATCATTCATCCGATGGTGTTCGATGAATGCCGCAGGTTCCTGCGCGCCGCGCGCCGCGCCCATCGCCCGATGGTGGTGCTGGATATCCCGTTGCTGTACGAGGCGGGAATGGACCGGTTGTGTGACCGGGTGATCGCCGTCAGCGCGCCATGCGCGGTACAGCGCGCGCGCGTGCTGGCGCGTGGTCACATGACCCCCGCGCAGGTGGACGCCATCATCGCGCGGCAGATGGATGACCGGCAACGCCGGGCGCGGGCCGATCATGTGATTTACACGGGGCTGTCGCGCGCGCTGACATGGCGGCAGGTCCATGCGGTGATGGCGCTGGTGCACCGTGAACAAGAAAGGGGCCGGAGATGAAGCGTTCCATCCTGTTTGATACCGAAACCACCGGGCTTGACCCGCTGAACGGTGATCGCGTGATCGAGATTGCGGCCCTCGAACTGATCGGTGATCTGCCAAGTGGCCGCAGTTTCCGCGTGCTGATCGACCCCGAACGCGATGTGCCGGAGGAGGCGTCGCGCGTGCATGGCTTTACCCGCGCGGATCTGGAGGGGCAGCCGAAATTTGCGCAGATTGCGGACGAATTCCTGGCGTTCATTGGTGATGACGAACTGATCGCCCATAATGCGGCCTTCGATTTTGGGTTCCTCAACGCCGAATTCAGGCGCGCCGGGCTGCCGGAACTGGCGATGACGCGTATGGTCGATACGTTGCAGATTGCGCGGGCACGCTTTCCGGGAATGCCCAACAGCCTTGATGCGCTGTGCCGTCGCTTTTCCATCGACCTTTCGGCCCGCACGACCCATAACGCCCTGCTCGACTGCAAGCTGCTGGCAGAGGTTTATATCGAACTCAGCGGCGGCAGGCAGCGTGGCCTCGGCCTGTCGGTGGAGGAAGGGGGCACGCCAAGTGCCGCCTATGACTATACCCGTCCCGCAGGCCATGCCGTGGTGCGTGTTGTCCCTGATGCGGCGGAAATCGCGGCCCATGCGCGGTTTGTCGATGAAATATCAGACCCATTATGGCGGGCTTGAAGTTTTTTTTACCTATGTCGGGTGTAATCGGTGTTTGCGTTGTCCCATTGTCATCGCTTTCATGCGCTGTGGGTGTGGCCGTATGCGCCAGCATGATCTAGGATCACACCAGCGTAGCGTCAGGTTATTGTAAAGACAGGAAGAGAGCAGTGTCCCCGGACGAGATTGTCGATCCCTCGGTTGCCCCTTCCGACCAGTTCAGGCGTTTTGTCACCCATGTTGGGATTCCCGTCGCCGGGGTCCTGATGGTCATTGCCGTGATTGCCGGTGTTGGCTGGCACTCCTATCGCACGGTGCGTAACGGGGCGCTAAGCCTGACCCACAGCCTGCTGCTGAGCCAGCAGGAATATGTCGGGAATGAAGTGAACAACTTCCTCGCACCGGCCTCCGCCGGGGCGGTGATCGCGCGCGATATGCTGATGCACGGCAATCCCACGGTCGAAGACAAGATCTTTTACGGCTACAGCAGCAGCATGCTGCGCAACGTGCCGCAGATCCAGTCATACTACCTTGCCGACAGCGACGGCAATTTCAGCCTGGTGCAGCGTGGTCCCGACAATAAGGGGCTGGAGCAGATATCGCTGCAGAACAAGGGCACGCCCGACGCCACGTTCGTCCATCATATCTTCGATGATAACGGCAAGCTTGTCAGTGAGCAGAAGACCAAGGCCAATGGTTACGACCCGCGCCTTCATGTCTGGTACCAGCAGGCGGTCAAGGCGGGAAAGATGGTCTGGACCCCGCCCTATATCGTCGAAGTTACCAAGCAGATGGCGATTTCGGCGGGCATGCCCTACACCACCGCAAGTGGCAAGACCTATGTCTATGCCATCAATATGTCACTCAGCCATCTGACGGACTTCCTCGATGCGCTGAAGATCGGGCAGAGCGGGCATGGTGTCCTGCTGGACCAGTCGGGGCATGTGCTGGCGGGCCACAAGATGCATGAGATCGAGGTCGCAGCCCACGGCGATCCGGAAAAGATGCTGCTGGACCCGGTGCATTACCCGGTGATGTCCAAGGCATTCGACCAGTACCGCGTCCACAGTTATGGCACACGCACCCTGCGCAACAAGGGGCAGAACTATATCACCATGCTGTCGCCGGTGCCGCTTGCGTCGCAGAACTGGGTGCTGATGCTTGTCGCCCCCGAAAGCGATTTCGCGCAGTTTGCCAAGGCCGACGGACGGCAGAACCTGTTCTTTGCGTTCCTTGTCGTCATCATGTCCTCCATCCTTGCGGTGCTGTTGTTCCGGCAGGGACGCAAGACGGAACATGTGCAACATGACCTTGAACGTTTCCGCGCGATTTCCAATTACGAAAGCCATTCGCTGCAGACGGTCGCGTCCTATCCCGAATTGTTCAATCCGTCTGATGATGCGCTGATCCTGACGGAAAGCCTGGTGGACCTGTCACAGGCGCGACGTGCGGGGATATGGCGCATCCTGCATGATGGCGCCACGCTGATGTGCATCGATTCATATGACCGCCAGCAAGATGCCCATTCCGGTGGCTTCGAACTGTCCACCAGCGAACTCAAGACATTTTTCGATGCGGTATCCCATGGGGATTCACTGCTGGTTGCCGATGCGTCCACGGATGAGCGGACGGCCAATTTCTATCGTCTTTACATGCGTTCGATGGGAAGCCACAGCCTGTTTCTTGGCCCGATCCTTGGGGCGAATGGACCTGTGGGTGTCATCACGCTGGAGGATGCGCCGCAGGCTGCACTGGTGACGCATTTTGTGGACATGATCGCGGGCATCGCTGCGACCCGCTTCTCCGCGCAGCATTATTCGGCGGTCGAGGCTGCGCGCGCCGAACTCGCCGAGAATGAGAAGGTGGAAGAAGAAGCCCCCGACGCCAGCCAGGGCTTCCTCGTGCCGCCGGGTTCGCTGAAGGTTGATGGTGCCTATCCGCTCGATGTTGATCCTTCCAAGCTTGAAGGGTTCTATCCCGCCGTGGCGATCATGGTCATCAGCCTGTCGGATATGGTGCTGACGTCGCAGAATGACCCGTCGGAAAATCTGAAGCTGATTGATGCAATGGCGCAGCAGCTTCAACAGATCGCGCATCATTACGGGCTGTATTCGATCCGTATGCTGGGCCACCGGCTGGTATGCGTGGCCGGGTGTTCCAAGACCCCGGACAAAAGCGCGCCGCAGCGGATGGCGAATGCAGCGCTTTCGATGCGTGAAGTGACGATGTCGATGCTGGCGAAGGCTGACCTCGACCCGGTTTTCCGCATCGGTATTGATGTCGGGCCGGTCTTTGGCGGGCTGCTGGGGCAGGAACCACGGGTATTCAACCTGTGGGGGGATGCTATGGGCATGGCCGAACTGATGGCGCAGGGCGCGCCCGATGCAGGCACGATCCAGGTGACGGAGGAAATGTACCTCAGCCTGCGTCAGTCGTTCCTGTTCCGTGAACGTGGACGTTTCTTCGTGCCGGGTCTGGGGCTGACGCGGACATATGTGCTGGCCGGACGGCGATGACCCCAAACGATCCCACACTCCATGAGGTGACAGCGGGGCCATCGGCCACGCCCGCGCCAGGCAGGACGGCGGCGCCTGACGCGCCATCCGCGCCGCCGCCGGTGACACGCTTCCTGCTGCGGGTTGCGCCATGGCTTGCTGCGATCGGGCGTTTCGTGCGCCATCAGGTGCGCTTTACCCTCATGCTGGTGGGGGCGGGATGGGGGACCCTGCGTGAAAGCCTGCGTCCCAATGCGTGGCGCAGGCCGGTTGTTTTTGAATTCCGCAGTTGCCTGCGGCAGGTTATCGCCGGGGGGCTGATCAGCACGGTCGTTACCGCCACGCTTGCGGGCCTGATGGTGGTGTCGCAGGCGGCGTACTGGCTGGGTTTCGCCGGGATGGCGCAGATGACGGGCTCGATCCTCGTCTCTGTCCTTGTGCGTGAAATCACCCCCATCCTGATGGGGATCATCCTGCTGGGCCGCAGCGGCATGCTGTCACTGACGCAAATCGGGCTGATGGTGCTCAATGGGCAGGTACGGACCATGCAGGCCCGTGGCCTCGACCCGTTCCTGACGCTGGTGATGCCGCGCGCCTTTGCCTTCATGGTTGGTGGTTTTTCGCTGGGGATAATCTTTGCGGTGGTGTCCCTGCTGATGGGCTTCTTTGTCGCGCACGCGACGGGGGCGATCAATTCCTCTGTATGGACGTTCTTCTTTAACGTGCTGGCGGCGATGACGACGTGGGATTATCTGATTATCCCGCTTAAATTCCTGCTCGTTGGCTTTTTTGTCGGGCTGGGGGCATGTATTTCCGGCCTGACCGTCAGCAATAATGATACGATCGCGACATTGATGCCGCGTGGTTTCGCCCGTGGCATCATGCTCATCATGGTGGTCAACATCCTGTTCATGCTGGATTTCTGACGATGGTGGCAAACGCTCCCCTTCTGGAACTGCGTCAGGTCGTTCCCTCGTTCGAGGAAACGGGACTGATGCCCGTACCCTATGATTTCCGGCTGATGCCTGGTGACTGCGCGGTGATCGACTGCCGCGATGCCGGGCGTGCCGCGATGTTCGCGGACCTGTGTTCGGGCATGATTTCTCTGTCGCAGGGGACATGCAGGTTCATGGGGCTGGACTGGGGCACGCTTGCGGACCGGCAGCTTAATGCCCTGCGTGGGCGTATCGGGCGCATCCCGCGCGCGGGGGGGTGGATCAACATGCTTGGCACCCACCTGAATATCATGATGCAGGAACTTTACCACACCACGGACGCGTTGGAGGATGTCGTCGCGGCGGCCACGGTCCTGGGGGAAAGATTTGGTTTCCCCGGCCTGCCGATCAGCACGCCCGACCACCTGTCCACCGCGGACCTTGCGCGGGCGGCATGCGTCAGGGCCTTCATGGGGCGGCCCGACCTGCTTGTTCTGGAGGATATATCCGATATGCTGCCAGCGGAAATGGTGCTTCCGTTTCTAGAGACCATGACCGCGGCGCGCGACCGGGGGTGCGGTGTGGTCTGGCTTGCGCGGCATACCTCGTCATGGAGTGTCTATCGCAAGGCGGTGAACATTCACATGCGCCTTCTTGATGAAGGTCTTTTCCCCATGCGGGTGATATAATGGCACAGAAACAGCAATCCTATGGAATCCGTCAGCTTGTCCGTGTCCGCTATGCGGATGAATGGGTTGGTGTTCTTGTTCTTTTTTCACTGCTGATCCTGTTCGGCGCGGTGCTGGAGGCCGGTGTCCTGCGAAGCTGGCTGACGCCGGCGGGGCGGCTGCGGATTGTCCTGCCTGAAAATGGTGTGGGCGGCCTGTCGGTGGGTGACAACCTGGAGGTGATGGGCATCCATGCCGGTACGATCCGCCGGGTGCGGATCAATCCGTCTGGCGGCATGTATGCGATTGCCGAAATTGATCCTGACATCGAACCCTATATCCGCCGCGACAGCGCCGCCGTGATCCGGCGGCAGTTCGTGGTGGCAGGGGCAAGCTATATTGATATCTCCCGTGGCACGGGGGACAAGCTGGACTGGAGCTATGCTGTCCTGAATGCGACGAACGCCCCCAATCCGGCGGATACGATCACCCAGACCTTTGCCGACATCCGGGCGCGTATCATGCCTGTGCTGGACAATGCGCAGCATATGATGGCGACGATGGACGCCACGATTACGGACATGCATGCGGGCAAGGGATCGGTTGGCCGCCTGATGACCAATGACGACCTGATCCGTCAGGCGGAAACGACGATCACCACCCTGAATGCCACGATTTCGCAGCTTACGCCCATCGAGGGGCAATTGGCGAACGTCATGAAAAAAGCCGATGCCAGCATGGCCAACGTGCAGAAGGCAACGGGCGACCTGCGCAACGCATCGCCCCAGCTTCCGGCCATTACCAAGAACCTCAACGATGCCAGCCAGCAGCTTCCGGTGCTTCTGGTGCAGGCGCAGACAACAGCACACAGCCTGCAACAGCTTGTGGACCAGTTGCGCGGCATGTGGCTGCTGGGTGGTCATGGCACGCCTGCGAAGACGCATGGCCGACTCTCTCCGCGGAAGGTGCAGCCATGATGCGTGCAACTTATCTGGCATCGGTTGCCATGGTCCTCGTGCTTGCCGGTTGCGGGGGCGGGGGAAAGGTCGCAGCCCCTACCGACGGTACCCTGTCACAGGATATGGAGACAGGGCGTGACGCGGTGGACCTTGGTCGGCTGTCGGTGGCGGAGGGGCAGTACCGTGCCGCAGGTGTCCGGGCGCTGGCGCGCGATGATGTCGCCGCCATCGGGGATGCGGGCTATAACCTTGCGGTTGTGCAGCTTGATGAAAATCGCCCACAGGATGCCCTGACCACCATTGCCTCTACCCGTGCCGCGCTGTCTGTGCGTGGGGCGCAGTCCGATGATACGGGGCTCGACCTTGTGCAGGCCGGTGCGCTTTACCGGCTTGACCGTTTTGATGAGGCCGCGAACAGCGCGACATCGGCCGCGCGCGCGTCTGATCCCGCGATTGTGGAGAAGGCGCAGCTTTTGTCGGGTATTATTGCCGATGCCCGGGGGGACCGGGGGACGCTGGATAAGGTTGCGGCCTATTTTACCCAACTGCCGAAAACTGCGGCATGGTCATGGCTGGCGGATGCCCAGGAAATCACGGCGCGCAGGTTGCTTGCCGATGGTGGGAATGCGCAGACGGCGTATCAGGACGCGATGCAGGCGGTTGCCGCCCGGCAGACGCATGTGGAATATCGCGATATGGCCCGTGGGCTGAGTGTGGCCGCGCGTGCGGCGGGACAGGCGGGCAATGCATCGCAGGCGGCAGCGCTGTATCTGCGTGCCAGCCAGAGCGCGCAGAAGGAAGGCGATACGCAGAATGCCGATGCGTGGCGCAAGCTGGCTGGAACTCTTAACATGCCGGACCCGTTTGCTTCCCCTGCGAATGACAGCACAACCCAGCCCAGGGCGGCTGCCACTGCCACTGGCGCTGTTACACAGAAATAAGAGACTGTTTGAAAAGTCAGGATCGGTAACACTCTGAAATTATAAAGGTTTTTGGTGAAGCTTTTTCTAAAAAGCTTCAGAAGACGCCGCCTTTTTCGATCAAAAGGCAGCACCCAAAAACTTTTCTTATTTTTTATCAATGACTTGTTTTCAAACAATCTCTAAAGGACTGTTTCCTGACCAACAGGCGTAAAGGGGAACGCAGTCTCCAGCGGTGGCTTTTCAGGACAGATCACCGGGCACCGTCTTGTCGCAGAAATATGGTGTCCTTAAATTCTCGGCGGCTTGAAAATACAGGTCCATTAACCCGTTGGATGAATTTTTTGACAGGGCTTTGTTTCAAACGTCTTTGAAACAAAGCCCTGTTCAGGAAGTCTGTCATTCCTTATGAACAGGTTGTTTCAAAAATCCTGTGATGGGGTTTGGCTTGTTTCAAAGTCCATAACCGGCCTGCTTATTGTGCCGTGACTTCAATACTGGAGTGGCGGTTGACCAGTGTGGCGCTGGCGGCATTCAGCCCGATGACCTCCACCGTCATACCATTCTGGCGCATTTTTCCGACGATATTTTCCAGCGCACCGACTGCCGTCATATCCCACAGATGTGCCTGTCGCAGGTCGATCCGGACCTGCCGGACATTGTCGCGTATGTCGAAGGCATCGGTGAAGCTGTCGGCGGAAGCAAAGAAGACCTGACCCGTGACGACATAGGTGCGGATATCCTGTGTGGCATCGCAGGTGCTGCGGATATCAAGCATCTTCGACACCTGAAAGGCGAAGAACACGCCATTGAGGAGTACCCCTGCGAGCACACCTGCCGCAAGGTCATGGGTGGTGACGACGACCGCCACCGTCAGCACCATGACCGTACTTGACAGGCGTGGATGGTGCAGCAGGTCACGCAGCGACGACCATGAAAATGTGCTGGCGGAAACCATGATCATGATGGCCACCAGTGCTGCCACCGGCACCCGCGCCACCCACGGGCGCAGCGCCACCATCAACAGCAGCAGGAATGCGCCAGCGACAAAGGTTGAAAGCCGTCCCCGTCCGCCATAACGCAGGTTGCCCACGGTCTGTCCGATCATGCCACATCCCGCAATGCCACCAAACAGGCCCACGGCGATGTTGGCGATGCCAAGGCCGGTGCATTCCATGCGCTTGTTGCTGTGGGTTTCGGTGATGTCATCGACAACGCTGGCGGTCATCATGGATTCCAGCACGCCCACCGTCGCCATGGCGAGGGCATAGGGGGCAATGATCCCCAATGTTGCGCCGCTGAAGGGGATATCGGGCCAGATAAGATGCGGCAGGCTGTCGGGCAGGCGTCCAAGGTCCGCCACCGTATGCAGCGGCATGGGAAAGCATGCCGCGATCGCACTGAGGATCACGATGCAGATAAGGGGGGAGGGAATGGCGGTAAAGAATTTCGGCATGCCATAGATAATGGCAAGACCCAGTGCGATCATGGCGTAGGTATGCCACGAGACATGCATCATATGCGGAAGCTGCGCGGAAAAGATCAGGATCGCCAACGCATTGACGAAACCGGTTCGTACTGGACGTGAGACATAGCGCATCAGGACATGTAGTCGCAGCAGGCCAAAGATCACCTGAAACAGGCCAGCCAGCAGTGTAGCGGCCAGCAGGTATTGCACCCCATGTCCCCGCACCAGTGCTGCCGCCACCAGTGCGACGGACCCGGCCGCCCCGGAAATCATGCCTGGCCGCCCCCCGGCAAAGGCGATGACCACGCTGATGACGAAGGAGGCATATAACCCCACCTCTGGATCGACACCTGCGACAAAGGAAAAGGCAATCACTTCGGGGATCAGCGCAAAAGTCCCCACCATTCCTGCAAGGATGTCGCGCCGTATGTTGCCAAACCATTCGTCGCGATAATGTATCAGTCCATTCATCCGTTCATTTCCATTGTGGTCGATGCAGGTGCGTGCGCCTCCATGCCCGTGCATGCGTCATGCCCGCTGTGCCTGCAGGGTCGGGTCATAAAATGCACAGGATTGCGCAGATCATAACAGGTCGGTGGAACGGGTCGGGGAAGTTTTCAATCCGCTACCTGCCGGTAAGAGAGTGTTTGAAAACAAATCATTGATAAAAAACAAGAAAAGTTTTTGGGTGCCGCCTTTTTTCAAAAAGGTGGCGTCTTCTGAAGCTTCTTGGAAAAAGCTTCACCAAAAAACCTTTATAATTTCAGTATGTTATTAAGCCTGACTTTTCAAACAGTCTTTAAACGAAGAAACGACAGGATGCCATGCCTTGGCGGGAGGAGAAGCGTCACGGGAAATCAAGAATACGCGCAGCTTCTGGGTTAAAAACGCAATGATATTATAATATCGTGTGAGAAAATATAAGAATTCCAGTCAGTTGTCGTGAATTCTATTCAGGTGTCCGCAATGCTCATATCCGCGCGTCGCCACCAGCATTCCTGCGGTGGGCGGGGGGTGGGTAACATCAGCAGCGGATCACCAGCATAGCGCACGGTATTGGTTGGCGTTTCCTCAAGCACAATTTCCGCACAGGTCAGCAGATCCCCATCGGCATGCAGAAAGGCATTGAGCTTTGCCATCATCAGGCACGCCATCAACTCTGTCGTGGGATCACCGGGGGTGACGACAATCCGGCCTGCGCGTTCGGGTTCATGCGCGCGGAACCATGACAGCAGCGGATCGCCCTCGCCAAGCTGGAAGGCGTGGTCGAGGCTGTTATCGACAAAGGCATGCCATGTCCCCTTGGCACGGTGGAAGGGGACGACCATGTTCTGCGTCCCATCAAGGCGATCGGGACGGGTCGGGCGCAGGGTTACACGGACATATTCATTATGCCCATGGGGCAGGGTGCAACGCTCGCTTTCCCCCGACAGCAGCCGGTGCGCCATGCAGAAACGTCGGGTAAAGACCAGTTCAAGCATCAGATGTCATGGCCCTGTGTCATGGCCCTGAAACGTTCCCACCCCGCGCGTCGCAACTGGCAGGCGGGGCATGTGCCGCACCCATGCCCCCATGGATGCATGACCCCGCGTGTGCCGAGATAGCAGCTATGGCTTTCACGATTGATCAACCCGACCAGCGCATCGCCGCCCAGTTCCTGGGCCATCAGCCATGTCTGTGCCTTGTCGATCCACATCAGCGGCGTATGCAGCACCAGTCGGCTGGCCATGCCGAGGTTGAGTGTCACCTGCAATGCCTTGATCGTATCGTCGCGACAGTCGGGATAGCCTGAATAATCCGTCTCGCACACGCCGGTGACGATGTGGCGCGCGTTGCGGCGCGCGGCAAGAGCGGCGGCAAAGGTCAGGAAAATGATATTGCGTCCCGGCACGAATGTCGTGGGCAGCCCGTTTTCCCCCAACGTAATCTCGGCCTCGCGCGTCAGGGCCGTATCCGAGACCGCGCCCAGCGCGTCAAGCGAGAGCGTATGGTCAGGGCCAAGCCGCGCCGCCCATGCGGGGTCAAGCCGCGCCATCCCGTCACGCAGCGCCGCGCGGCAGGACAGTTCGACGCTGTGGCGTTGCCCGTAATCGAAGCCCAGCGTTTCGACATGCGCAAAGCGCGATAGCGCCCATGCCAGACAGGTTGCCGAATCCTGACCGCCCGAAAAGACGACAAGCGCGCTGTCACCCGAAGGCCCGGCGGCGGAAGTTGCGGGAATGGTCATGTCAGGGAATCCCGATCAGCTTGTGTGTCTGCAACGAAAGCCGCCATTGCGGATGCGCCATGCAATATTCCACGGCGCGGCTGGTATTGGACACACGTTCCGGGCCATCCATCGGTTGCAGCCAGAATTGTGCGAAATCCAGCCCAGCCACCTGTTCGGGCATCAGGTCAGGCTGTGGAAAGACCAGTTTGAGTTCATGCCCTGACGTCTGCACCAGGGGCGCCCCTGCCTTGGGGCTTATGCAGATCCAGTCGATCCCGTCGGGCGCGCGTATGGTCCCGTTGGTTTCCACGGCAATGAAAAACCCCCGCGCATGCATCGCCGCAACCAGCGCGGCATCCAGCTGTAGCAGGGGTTCCCCCCCCGTAAAGACGACAAAGGCGTCCCTGCGCGATGCGGCCGGCCATGCGGCGGCAATCGCATCGGCCAGCGACGCGGCATCGGCAAACCGTCCGCCCCCCATGCCATCCGTGCCGATAAAGTCCGTGTCACAGAACCGGCACGTCGCGTCGTCACGGTCAATTTCGCGGCCGGACCACAGGTTGCAGCCCGCAAAGCGGCAGAAGACAGCAGCCCGGCCAGCCTGGCTGCCTTCCCCCTGCAATGTGGGAAATATCTCCTTTACCGTATAGGACATGACGCGACGTGACCTTGTATGGACGCAGATGCAAGGAGGCGGGTGGACGGGGCCGTTCAGGCGCCGGACGTATGCATGCCCAGCCGTTGCAGCAGGCGCATGTCGCGGCTGGCAGCAGGGTTGGGCGTGGTCAACAGTTTCTCGCCATAAAAAATGGAGTTCGCCCCCGCGAGGAAACACAGCGTCTGTGCCTCGTCATTCATGTCCTCGCGTCCCGCGGCCAGGCGGACACGGCTGGTGGGCATGGTGATGCGCGCGGCGGCGATGATGCGCACGAATTCGATGGGATCGACTGTATCGGTGTCCTTCGCCGCCAATGGCGTGCCCTCGACGCGGACAAGCATGTTGATCGGCACGCTTTCGGGATGTCGCGGCATGCTCGCCAGTGTCGCGATCAGGCCCGCGCGGTCGTTTTCGTCCTCGCCCATGCCGACAATCCCGCCACAGCAGACATTGATGCCCGCATCGCGCACGTTCGACAACGTATCCAGACGGTCCTGATAGGTGCGGGTGCTGATGATCTCCCCATAATATTCAGGGGAGGTGTCGATGTTGTGGTTATAGTAATCCAGCCCCGCGTCACGCAGGCGGTGCGCCTGTGCATTGTCGAGCATCCCCAGCGTCACGCAGGTTTCCATGCCCAGGCTTTTCACGCCTTCGACCATGGCGCACACGGTTTCCAGATCATGTTCCTTGGGCGAACGCCATGCCGCCCCCATGCAGAAACGCGCAGCCCCCGCGTCACGCGCGGCGCGGGCTTCCTTCATGACGGTTTCCACGGCCATCAGGCGGCTGGCCTTGACGCCGCCATCCTCGTGCAGGGCGCTTTGCGGACAGTAGGCGCAGTCCTCGGGGCAGCCGCCTGTCTTGATCGACAGCAGGGTGGAAATCTGCATTTCCGTCGGGTCGAAATGTTCGCGATGGACCGCCTGCGCGCGAAACAGCAGTTCAGGGAATGGCAGGGCAATCAGGGCTGCGACCTCGTCGCGGGTCCAGTCGGTCCTGATTGATGGCGGCGGCGGGACCGGCGTTGTGGTCGCATGCGGCATGGTGGCCGCGATAATGCCATCGGACATCTGGCGGGATCCTCGGACGGTTCAGGGGTTATGAAAAGCAGCATCTGCCATACAATGCCGTTCCTTGTCACGGACTGCGCGGCGGTGCCGGATATTTTTTGGCGTGTGGCCGGTGTGGGGGACGCCCATGCGTCCCCCGTGAGGTGTCAGCCCAGGATACGCGCCAGCGTGGTGCCCAGCTCTGCCGGGCTTGCGCTGATATGGATGCCGGCCTCGCGCATGGCCTCGATCTTGGCGGCGGCGGTTTCGTGCCCCCCCGTGATGACCGCGCCCGCATGGCCCATCCGGCGGCCCGGTGGTGCGGTCGCCCCGGCGATGAAGCCGACGACCGGCTTTTTCGTGCCGCTTGCACGGATCAGTTCCGCGCCCTCGATTTCCGATGTGCCGCCGATTTCACCGATCATGACGATCGAATGGGTGTCGGGGTCCGCGATCAGGCGTTCCAGCACATCGGTGAAATCCATACCCTTGACCGGGTCGCCGCCAATGCCGACGCAGGTGCTCTGCCCCTGCCCGATGGCCGAGGTCTGGGCCACGGCTTCGTATGTCAGCGTGCCGGAGCGCGAGACGATGCCCACATGGCCACGGCGGTGGATGGGGCCGGGCATGATCCCGATCTTGCATTCACCGGGCGTGATGACACCGGGGCAGTTCGGGCCGACCAGCAGGCTTGATGAACGTTCCAGCGCCATGCGCACCCGCACCATGTCCAGGACGGGAATACCTTCGGTGATACACACGATCAGCGGGATTTCAGCCGCAATCGCCTCCAGTATCGCATCGGCCGCACCGGCGGGCGGCACATAGATGACCGAGGCGTCGGCGCCGGTTGCCTCGCGCGCCTGGGCCACCGTGTCGAATACCGGCAGGCCCAGATGGACTTCCCCGCCCTTGCCGGGCGTGACACCGCCAACCATGCGGGTGCCATAGGCGATGGCCTGTTCGGTATGGAACGTACCCTGTGCGCCGGTGAAGCCCTGTGTAATGACCTTGGTTGAACTGTTGACAAGAATGGACATCAGGCTGCTCCGGCGGTGCGAACGGCTGCGACGATCTTGCGGGCGGCATCGCCCAGGTCGTCGGCGGGAATGATGGTCAGGCCGGATTCGGCCAGAAGGGCGCGCCCGCGTTCGACGTTGGTGCCCGCAAGGCGCACCACCAGCGGCACGTTCAGGCCGGTGTCACGCGATGCGGCGATGATGGCCTCTGCGATCACGTCGCAGCGCATGATGCCGCCAAAGATGTTGACCAGGATACCGCGCACGTTGCGGTCCGACATCAGGATGCGAAAGGCCGCGGCCACGCGTTCCGTCGTCGCCCCGCCGCCGACATCAAGGAAGTTGGCAGGCGATTCGCCTTCCATCTTGATGATGTCCATCGTCGCCATCGCCAGGCCCGCGCCGTTGACCATGCAGCCGATAGATCCGTCGAGCCCGACATATGCCAGCCCGTGGCGCGCGGCCTCCCGCTCACGCGGGTCTTCCTCATCCTCGTCACGCAGTTCGGCAAGGTGGGGGTGGCGGTAAAGCGCGCTGTCATCAAAGGACATCTTGGCGTCGAGCGCCAGAAGGTCGCCCGATCCGGTGACGATCAGGGGGTTGATTTCCACGATGGCGGCGTCAAGCCCGCAGAACGCGTCATAGGCGGCGCGCACGACATTTTGGAACGCGCGGATGGAACGTCCCGTCAGGTCGAGTTTCACCGCAAGGTCGCGCGACTGGTAATCGCAAAGGCCAAGGGCCGGGTCGATCACAGCCTTGAGGATACGTTCGGGGTGGGCTGCGGCGACTTCCTCGATCTCCATGCCGCCTTCGGACGACGCGACCACGGCGATGCGGCCATTGGCCCGGTCGACAAGGAGGGAGAGGTAGAGTTCACGCGCGATGTCACAACCCGATTCGATGTATACCTTGCGCACAATCCTGCCCTGCGGCCCGGTCTGTTTCGTGACCAGCGTGCGTTCCAGCATGGCGCGGGCCGCATGCCCGACCTCTTCGGCCGTGCGTGCCAGGCGTACGCCCCCCCTGTCGTCCCCGGCGCCGGCGAAATGGCCCGCGCCACGGCCGCCTGCGTGGATCTGCGCCTTGACCACGGTCAGGGGCGCCGCAAGCTCGCGCGCGGCGCTGACCGCATCTTCGGCAGAGGTGGCGACACGACCGTCAGGCACGGGCATGCCGAACGAACGCAGCAGCGCCTTGGCCTGATATTCGTGAATGTTCATGTTGCGACCCAATCTGTCGTTTTTCTTGTTGTATGCGTAATGAGGCGTACACGATCCATGCGTGGTTTTACAACGATCCATGATACGCGGGCTTGGCGTAATGGCGAAACATGTGCCATGTCGTGCGGCGTAATGACATGTCCCGGTGGGGCTGACGGAGTTTATGCGAGAGTAACGGATTGCGATGAAACACTGGCGCATTGAACAGATGGACTGGGACGGGTTTGACCCGTCACTGGTAAATCCGGAGATCATTCCCCTCGTCAAGGCCGCGTCGGTGGTGGAGCGTAACGGAGTTGATTACGCCGCATATCTGAAAAACGTTTTTGCGGATGATCCCGATTTTCGCCAGGCGGCCGACAGGTGGGCGCATGAGGAGGTGCAGCATGGCGATGCGCTGGGCCGGTGGGCGATGCTGGCGGACCCGTCATGGGATTACATGCATGCCTTTGAACGCTACCGGGACTCGTATCGGCTGGATCTTGATGTCGATACCTCCATCCGGGGATCGCGCACAGGGGAACTGATCGCGCGATGTATGGTGGAGACGGGGACGTCTTCTTTTTATACCGCGCTGGCCGATGCAACGCAGGAGCCCGTGCTCAAGGCGGTGTGCAAGCAGATCGCCGCCGATGAATACCGTCATTTCAAGCTGTTTTATGACCATATGCACCGTTATCTGGAGCGCGAGAAGCTTGGTGTATGGCAGCGTGCGCGCATTGCGATTGGCCGTGTGGGCGAAAGCGAGGATGACGAACTTGCCTCCGCCTATCACACCACCAATGAAGCGCCGGGGCAGCCCTATGACCATCGCCGCTGTATTGCGGCGTATATGTCACGCGCGCTCAAGGTCTATCAGCCGCGCCATACCAACCGCGTGACGGGCATGATCCTCAAGACGATAGGCTGGACCCCGCATGGAAGGCTTCATGCGGTCATTGCACGCGTGTTTTACTGGCTGCTGAAATTGCAGCAGAAAAGATTTGCCCGCATGGCGGAGGCCACCTGAGGCGCATGGCAAGAAGGGAAAGGGACGGGATGACGGTAAGGTATCGGCGCATGGCGGAACGCGGGTCGGTGGCGGGCATGGCCCCGCGCCTTGTGCTGGGCGTGGTCCTGTCTGGCGCGATCCTGTCCGGCGGGGTTCCGGTGATCGCCCCCCTTGCGCAGGCCCACGCCGATGCGCCGGAGACTTCTGCCGCCGCGCATGCTCCTATGACGCCTGTGGCGGGCGTATCTGTCCCTGTGGCGGCGCCTGAGGCTGTGGCTGCCACCGCTCCCGCTGCGCAATCCGCAGGTGCCACAGCAGGCATGTCCGGCGGTGTGTCGGCTGGCGTGTCTGCCCCGGCTGTCGCGGCACGGCCTGTGCCTGTGCCTGTGCCTGTGCCTGTGCCTGTGCCCGCGCCTGGGCCCGCCGTGCCGACCGGCCCCTTGCCCGTCGGTGGCCCCGCGGCCCCCGAACTGGGGGAAGAAGCGCGGGCGGTGCGCCTGCAGGCGGCGCAGATCGGGCTGCGGGCCTTTACCGCGCCCGATTTCCATCCCGGCAAGGTCCGCCATATCGTGCTGATGCGCTTCTTGCCGACCATCACCGATGCCCAGCGCGCCGAAGTCGTGCGCAGGTTCATGGCGTTGGGGCAGGTATCGCGGCGTGACAATGGGCAGCAGGTCATCGCAGATATCGAGACCGGCGTGCAGATGAGTGGTGAGGGCGTGGATCAGGGCTTTGGGCAGGGGTTTGTCGTGACCTTCAATTCCGAAGGTGATCGCAATTACTATGTTGGAAAGCCGGTGGTCAGCGATCCTGCCTATTTCGATCCCGCGCACGAAGCGTTCAAGAAATTCGCCGCCCCCTATATCATCGGGGTGCTGGTGTTCGATTATGCGCTGCCTGCGCATCAGGCGCAGCGCACGCGCCGCGCGGCGGTCATGCGACCGGGCATGACGCAGCAGCAGGGATGAAGATGGCCCCCGGCCCGTGCGGGACGGGGGCTGACATATCGGGGTTCGGGAGTGTCGCGCGTGTGCCGATCATGTGCGCCCGTCAGGAACGCACCCGCCAGAATGGAGAATTCGCATGACATCGGTCACGCTTGGACACCTGGACGAAACACTGCACGAGGCCACGGCCGCCGCCGTCGCGCGTGTGCTCGAAGCCTATGAGCTGGAAATCGAATATGTTCCCGCCACGCATGAGGCGTTGATGGCGCACATGCGTAATGGCGATATCGACCTGTTTGTGTCCGCATGGCTGCCCGATGTGGATGCGGCCTATCTTGACCCGGCGCTGGGGATGGAACCGCTTGGCGATCTGTATCGGCCTGAATTCGGCTGGTACCTGCCCACGGCCGCCGCCATGGGCCTGACCTCCATCGCCGAACTGGCCGCGGATGGCCATGATGTAAACCGTGAAATCGTGGCGGCGCAGTCCGTTCTGGACCGGGTGCGCCAGGGCGTTGCGGCCTATAACCTGACGGAACATGGTTTTACCATTGCGGCCCGCCCCGATGCGGAGGCGATGCAGTATGCCGATCAGGCGATCAAGGCCGGCGAACCGGCGGTCATCGCCCTGTGGCAGCCGAATTTCCTGCATTATGGCAGCACCAGCCTGACGCCGCTGCTGGACCCCAAGGGCGCGCTGGGCACGGCGCAGACGGCGCGGATGCTGGTGCGCCGTGCGGTGCGGGCGGACCTTGACAGCGACATGCTCGACGAACTCGACGAACTGACGCTGGGTAACAAGGTGGTCAGCGCGCTTGACCACGCCATGCGGGTCGAGGATATGAGCGCAGATGCCGCCGCCGAAGCCTGGCAGCGCGGCAAGCTGCTGCCGCGCTGAGGGCGGGATGGACGTGACCGGCGGTGGCGATGCGCGCGACGGGGGGCTGGCGGCCCAGTACGAGGCCTATCCCTATCCCGAGCGTGACCCGCGGGACGAGACGCGGCGGCTGCTGATCGGCAGCCCCAGCCATCTGCGTGAAATCGACTACTGGGTGTTTGGTGCGACCCGCGCGCGTTCGCAGCCATTGCGTGCGCTGGTCGCGGGGTGTGGCACGGGGGATGGGGCCATCATGCTGGCCACCCACATGTCGCGTGATGAACGCCCGGGCGAGGTCGTGTGCGTCGATCGTTCGGAACACGCCCTGCGCATCGCGCGTGAACGCGCGCAGGCGCGTGGGCTGGACAATATCCGTTTCGTGCCGGGGGACCTGACGCATCTGGATGCGCTGGACCTTGGCCTGTTCGATTACATCGACTGCTGTGGGGTGCTGCATCATTTGCCGGACCCCGATGCGGTGCTGTCATGCCTTGCGCGGATGCTGGCGCCGGGGGGCGGCATGGGGCTTATGGTCTATGCGCCTTATGGCCGGACCGGCGTGTATATGCTGCAAGATGCATTGGCGCGCCTGGCCCCGTTGGAGGAAGCACCCGCGCGCAGGCTGGATGTGGCGCGGCGGGTCATGCGCCATCTGCCGACAACCGCATGGCTGCGCCACAACACCAACTTCGGCGATCATCTGACGGGCGGGGATGCAGGGCTTTATGACCTGCTGCTCAATCCACGTGACAGGGCGTATGACGTCACGGCGCTGTTTGGCCTGCTGGACCGGGCGGGGCTGGCGGTTGCATGCCTGATGGAACCGCTGCGTTACGATCCGGCGCTGCTGCTGCCCGATCCGCGCCTGCGTGCGCGCCTGAAGGATATGTCCGAACGTCAGCGCGCCGCCGTGGCAGAGGACATCGCGGGCAACATGGCCACACATGTGGTGTATGTCACCCGTGCCGACACGCCGGTAACGCGCGCGGACCCGATGGCCGGTGATGCCGTGCCGGTGATGCGTGAAATCCCCGGTGTCGAGCTTGCGAAACAGATCGGGCCTGATGACCGGCTGCCTTTCGCGTTCGGCACGCTGGTGGTGCCTGTCGCGGTGCCGCCGCAGACGCGCGGACTGCTGCCGTTGATCGACGGGGAACGCACGGTGGGCGACCTTGCGGCCATCATGGAAACGCGCGGTATCTCTGCCGCGCGGTTTGCAACCATCTGGCGCACGATGTTTACCACCCTGTCCGGGCTGAACCGGGTCTTGTTGCGCGCCCCACGCTGATGGGGGCTGGCCGCCGCCTGCCGATTGTCATCTTTGGCGCGCGGGTCCGCCCGGATGGGACACCCTCGCGCACGTTGCGCCTGCGGGTGGAGGCGGCGGCGGCATTCGCGCGCGATTGTGAAAATCCCCTGCTGATCCCGACAGGCGGCCCGCGTGACGGCCTGCCGTCGGAAGCACGGGTCATGGCCGGGCTGCTGCGTGAGCTTGGCGTGGCGGATGGGGACATCATGCCAGAGGAGATGGCGCGCGATACGCTGGACTCGGTGCTGGCATGTTCGCGGCTGTTGCGCGCAATCGGGCATGACGGGCCGGTGGCCGTCGCCAGCAGTGCCTATCACCTGCCGCGCTGCATGGTGTTGATGGCGCTTGCGCGGTGGCGCGTGATGCGGGGTCCACCGCCACGGCATCCGGCCGCGCGTTCGGTGCCGCGACGATGGTTCTGGCGCCTGCGCGAAGGGGCGGCCCTGCCATGGGATGTGTTGCTGATGCTGGTGCGGCGGGCACGCGCGACATCACCTCATGATTGACAGGGGGGGCGTCGTGCCGCCATCACCGCAGGGATTTTTTGAACATTAAGCGGGACACGACAGCCATGCCTGTGCAAGCCTTTATTTTCCCCGGTCAGGGAAGCCAGTCCGTCGGGATGGGACGCGACCTTGCCGATGCGTTCGCGCCCGCGCGTGAAGTTTTCCAGGAAGTTGACGATGCGCTGGGCCAGCATCTGTCGAAACTGATGTTTGAAGGCCCGATCGAGGAGCTGACCCGCACGGAAAACACGCAGCCCGCGCTGATGGCGGTTTCTCTGGCCGTGCTGCGTGTGCTGGAGCGCGAGGGCGGTGTGGATCTGCGCACGCAGGTTGCGTTGGTGGCGGGGCATTCGCTGGGCGAATATTCCGCCCTTGCGGCAGTGGGGGCATTCGGCCTGACGCAGGCGGCACGCCTGCTGCGTGTGCGGGGGCAGGCCATGCAGAAGGCGGTTCCTGTGGGCAGGGGGGGCATGGCCGCGCTGATCGGCGTTGACCTTGAACAGGCCCGCGCCATCTGCGAGGAAGCCGCGGTTGTAAAGGAAGAAGGCCGGCCCGACCGGCACGAGGTGATCGAGATCGCCAATGACAATGGCGGCGGCCAGGTGGTCGTGGCGGGCGAGAGTGCAGCCATTGAACGCGCGATCGCCATTGCCAAGGCACGTAAGGTCAAGCGCGCGCTGGCGTTGCCGGTTTCCGCGCCCTTCCACTGCTCCCTGATGGAACCTGCGGCCGAGGCCATGCACGATGCGCTGGCGCGTGAGGATATCCGCCCCCCCATCATCCCGGTCGTTGCCAACGTGACGGCGGCGAAGGTGACGGACCCCGCCACCATCCGCGACCTGCTGGTGCGGCAGGTCACGGGCACCGTACGCTGGCGTGAAAGTGTGGAGGCAATGGTTGCGATGGGCGTCGACAGTTTCGTGGAAATCGGCGCGGGGAAGGTCCTGTCTGGCCTTGTGCGGCGCATCAATGGCGATGTGGCGACATGTTCGGTCGGAACCCCCGCGGATGTCGAGGCTTTCCTGGCAGCGCGCTGAGGCGCACCAGTTGCGGCGGCCCGGCAGGTGCGCGGGCCGCCATCCCAATAGCAAGGAAAATGGCTGTTCATATGTTCAGGCTTGATGGAAAGGTGGCGCTTGTAACCGGGGCGTCGGGTGGAATCGGCAGTGCGATCGCACGTGCGCTGCATGGGCAGGGGGCGTGTGTTGTCCTGTCTGGCACGCGTGAACAGGTCCTGCGCGATGTCGCGGCGTCCATCGCGCGCGACGCAGGCACGGATGAAGGGCGGCTGCATGTCTGTACCGCCGACCTGTCGGATGCGGCGGCGGCGGATGTCCTGGTCGCCACGGCAGAGGAAAAAGCCGGTGCGCCGCTTGATATCCTTGTCAACAATGCCGGGCTGACACGCGATACACTTGCGATTCGCATGAAGGACGAGGACTGGAGCCGCGTCATGGATGTGGACCTGTCGGCGCCGTTCCGCCTGTCGCGCGCGACGCTCAAGGGGATGCTGCGTCGCCGCAGCGGGCGTATCGTCAATATCGCCTCTGTCGTCGGGGTGACGGGCAATGCGGGGCAGGTGAACTATTCCGCCGCCAAGGCAGGCATGATCGGCATGAGCAAGTCCATGGCGCAGGAAGCCGGCGCGCGTGGCGTGACCGTCAATGTGGTGGCGCCGGGCTTCATCCAGACGGCGATGACCGATGTCCTGCCTGATGCGCAGAAGGAAAAGCTGGTTTCCGCGATTCCTCTGGGCCGGATGGGACAGCCCGATGATGTTGCCTCTGCGGTGGTGTACCTTGTATCACCACAGGCGGCCTGGGTGACGGGCGCTACGTTGCATGTCAATGGCGGCATGGCGATGTCCTGAGGCGGGATGTAGAGAATTTCGCTGGACACCGGGCCAGAAGTGGCAAAAAAGAAGGGTGAACGGGGCGGCGTATCCCCACAGGATGCGTCGCTGGCGCAAGGAAATGCGATGATCGCCTTGGCGGGGACACGCAAACCGTGCTAATCGCCCGCAGCTTCGTCCGAAGCGGGCCGGACGCTTTTCCCGCAGTTCCGGTTTGCGGGACGTTACCAGGACGAATGAGTTTCGAACCGCCCGTTTCTTCAGGGGCAGACAGGAAGCAGAGACAGATGAGCGAAATTGCCGATAAGGTTAAGAAGATCGTTGTCGAACACCTTGGTGTTGACGAAAGCAAGGTGACGCCGGACGCCTCTTTCATCGACGATCTGGGCGCCGACAGCCTGGATACCGTTGAACTGGTGATGGCGTTCGAGGAAGCCTTCAGCGTTGAGATCCCCGAAGATGCGGCGGAAAAGATCACGACCGTCAAGGACGCGATTGATTACATCGAGAAGCAGAAGGCCGCCTGAGCTGCGATTGCGGCTTTCATGGCTTGAGTAAAGAAACAGTCAGGTATTGTTGGATTCAGGGAGCAGGTCGGGTTGATACAGTCTGCCGGATTGGCGTCGAAGCAGCGACGCGTTGTTGTGACCGGTATGGGCATCGTCAGTCCGCTCGGGCTGGGGATTGAACATAACTGGTCACGTCTGGTGGCGGGGGAAAACGGCTTTGGCCACATTTCCGCGTTCGATCCGTCAGGATTGCCGGCGCATGTCGCAGGCGAGGTTCCGACCGGGCCCACCGAAGATAATTGCCTGACTCTTTCTGACTGGGTTCCTGTCAAGGACCAGAAAAAGATGGATCGCTTCATCCATCTGGGTCTGGTGGCAGCAACCGAGGCGGTCGAGGATTCGGGCTGGAAGCCTGAGTCCGAGGAAGACCGCTGCCGCACCGGTGTCATGATCGGCTCCGGGATTGGCGGTCTACAGACCATTTACGAGGCATCGGTCACGGTAAAGGAAGGTCGCGCGCGACGCCTGTCGCCCTTCTTCATTCCTTCCGCGCTGATTAACCTTGTGTCGGGGCATGTCTCCATCAAATACGGTTTCAAGGGGCCGAACCATTCCGTGGTGACGGCCTGCGCCACCGGTGTGCATGCGATCGGCGATGCCTCGCGCATGATCATGCTGGGCGATGCCGATGTCATGGTCGCGGGCGGCGCGGAAGCCGCCGTGTGTGAACTCGGCATTGCCGGATTCTGTTCCGCAAAGGCCCTGTCCACCCATTTCAACGACACCCCTGCCAAGGCATCCCGCCCGTGGGATCGCGACCGTGACGGTTTCGTCATGGGCGAAGGTGCGGGCATTGTCGTTCTGGAAGAATATGAACACGCCAAGGCACGTGGCGCAAAAATCTATGCCGAGGTCGTGGGATACGGGATGTCGGGCGATGCCCACCACATCACCGCGCCCGCAGCCGGCCATGATGGCGCGTTCCGCGCCATGCAGGGGGCATTGCGCAGTGCTGGCCTGACGCCTGCCGATATCCAGTATGTCAATGCACATGGCACCTCCACCATGGCAGATGATCTGGAGCTTGAGGCGGTTGAGCGCCTGTTTGGCGATGATGGGCGCAAGCTTGCGATGTCGTCCACCAAGTCGGCCATCGGGCATCTGCTGGGGGCGGCTGGCGCGGTGGAGGCGATTTATTCCATCCTTGCGATTCGCGATAACGTCGCGCCGCCCACCCTCAACCTTGACAACCCGTCGCGTGAGAGTGTGATCGACCGCGTCGCGCATGAAGCGCAGGAACGTCGCATTGACACCATCCTGTCCAACAGTTTCGGCTTTGGCGGGACAAACGCCAGCATCATCCTGCGTGGTGTCTGACCACTGGGCCTGACAAGCCCTGCCGGGCGGAGATGACGCGAAAGGGGTAACGTGCGTAAGGTTCTGGCCGGACTGGGTCTTGTTTTTCTTGTTCTGGTTCTGTCGGGGCTGGTGGGTATCGGGTTCGGGGCATGGGTATTCACCCGCCCTGGGCCGTTGCCTGATGCGCGTGTGGTTGTGGTGGCCAAAGGGGGCGAAGGCAGTGCCTATGCCTCGCTTCAGGCTGCGGGCCTCTTTCCCGATGATGCATGGACACATCCCGTCTTTCGTATTGCAGTACGCCTGACCCGTCCTGACGGGGCGCTGCATGCCGCCGAACTTACCTTTCCCGCCCATGCGTCGATGCAGCAGGTTCTGTTTGTATTGCGTCATGGCAGACCGGTCATTCATCGTCTGACCATTCCGGAGGGACGCTCGGCCCTGCAGATTGCGGCATTGCTGTCGGATGCGCCCGCGCTGGACGGGACGTTCATTCCCCCGGCGGAGGGGAGTGTGATGCCCCTGACCTATGATTATGAATGGGGGATGGGGCGTGCCGCGTTGCTGGAGCGTATGCAGCGCGCCATGAAGCGTGCGCTGGCCCATGCATGGGAAGGGCGCGTGCCCGATCCCGTCATTGCGGACCCGCAGGCGCTGCTGGTCCTGGCCTCCATGGTTGAACGCGAAACCGCCCTGCCTGAGGAACGGCCGATGGTGGCGCGTGTCTTTCTCAATCGCCTGCATCAGGGGATGCGGCTGCAATCGGACCCGACTGTGGTTTATGGCCTGAACCAGGGGGCAGGCCCATTGGGGCATGCATTGTCACATACGGATCTGATTACGCCCACGGCCTATAATACCTATGTCATACCGGGATTGCCGCCCGGTCCCATATGTTCCCCCGGCGCTGCCGCGCTGGAGGCGGCGGCCCATCCGGCGGACGGGACGATGCTGTATTTTGTGGCCAATGGTCATGGCGGGCATGAGTTCGCCAGCAGCCTTGGCGACCATAACAGGCATGTCAGTGAATTCAGGGCGCATCAGATGTCAGGCAGGCCCTGAAGATTCTGGCCTGCGATGTCGTTGCAGGGCAACATATTGATATGATGTAAAATCAGGGATTTCATGGCGCTGCCTTTCGACGAAGGCAGCGCCCATGAACGCCTGTTTTTGCCAATTGACCCGCTGCTTACTGGCTGGGTAGATCCTGGCTGTGGACCTGTCCTGCCTGTGCGGGTTGGGCGACGGGCTGGCTGTTGGTCGTGGTTGCGTTGGCGCCTGCTGGGACATTGGCCTGCGCTGTTGTCAGGACCTCGCTCAGCGCGCTGCGCAGGGGGTCGGCACCCGGATTGTTGACGCGCATGGAAATCACGATGTCTTCCGGCCCGACGACCTGACTGTAATATGCCCGGTTGGCGGGGCTGTTGACCTTCAGCTTGGAGCCGCCAAGGGCTGCGCCCGCGAACAGGCCCTTTGATTTTTGTACGCCCATAATGTCGGTGTTATGCGATCCTGCCGTGCCACTTTCGATTCCCGAACCGGAGGATGCAAAGGATGTCCCTGCATCGGCCCCGAACTTGAATTGACTGTCGAGCAGCGATTGCACACCGTTATCGGTCATGACGAACATCATGATTTCGGCATCCTGCATGCCAAGTTGCAGGCCGAAATTAGCGGTTGCAATGGTATAGAACGCGGGGTCGGACCATGATCCACGCGCATCACGTGTCAGCAGGACACATCCACCGCTGCCGCCGCCAAAGGCGATGGACATGCGAAAGACGGACGGACATACGATCACGCCGCGTGCCTGTGCAAGGTAGCGGGTGATTTTGCTGGTGGATTTTGCCCCGGAAAAGATGTCCCGTACCGCCAGCGTGGCCCTATCGACAAGGTTCTGTTCCTTTTCCATGGTCGCGGTTGCGGCCATGGCGGCATTGCAGGGCAGCGCAAGCAGGGCTGCGGCCATTAAACTTTTGACGAAGAAACCGTTACGCACGCCTTGTGCTCCCTTTCGATCGTGCCGGACCGTGGCATGAACGGGCCTGTCCCACCCCATGATGGGACATGGCCCGCTTTCATGGCCGAATGATGGTTGGTTATGTCAATGTTCGACGCCCATCAATCCATGGATACGCCAACCGCGCGTGACAGTGCATCGGCAATATGCGGCGCCGCGGCAAGGATGGTCGCATCCCCTTCCAACCCGCCATCACGCAGGAACGGCGACACGCGCGCGCCCGCTTCCTCCAGCAGGACAAGGGCGGCGGCGACATCCCACAGGTTGATGCTCATCTCCAGATAGCCGTCCTGCCGCCCACATGCGACTTCGGCCAGGGCAATGGCCCCGGACCCGCCGGAACGTGGCATTGCGCCAAGGCCCAGGATGGCATCAATCTTCTGCTGGAACACACCGGGCCCGACGCGGTTGCTCCATCCCATCTCGATCAGGGAACTGGCGGTGTCCGATACGGGGGAAGCATGGATGCGCCGCCCGTTCAGGAATGCCCCATGGCCACGTATCGCGGTATAGGTTTCCCCCAGGGCCGGGGCCTCGATAATGCCCGCGATGGGGGTGTCACCGTCCATCAGGCCAAGGGAAATGCACCAGCGGTTGCGCCCGCGCGCGTAATTGGATGTCCCGTCAATCGGATCGACCACCCATCGCAGGCTGCCGGTGCGGGTGCGTCCCTCTTCTTCGCCCTGGAACCCATCCTCGGGAAACATTTCGCCAATCCGCTGGGAGATCAGGGCTTCCACTGCGCCATCGGTTTCAGTCAGCCAGTCCTGGGCAGCCTTCTGTGTGGCCTGCGGGCCGCCGGGGGCAGGGCGCATTTTCATCGCAAGGGCGGCGGCGTCGCGCACGACCGAACGGGCGGCTTCGAACCGGTAAAGAATGGGAGTGGACATGGGCTTTCCTTTCTTACTTTTACTGCGTTACCGCGCGGCAGTTTTGGACCTGTCATTCCGAACGTAGTGCCGTGTGTAGCACCGTGGCCAGTGCGGGGTCTTCCATCCGGTTCAGCCTCTGCGCCGCCAGCATGGCGAAACGGTGTGTTACGCTGCGCCGTCGTGCCGCCTGTAATGGGTGGTGCGGGGCGGGACGCACGATGGCGGCATCGGCAATCATATGCCTGAACCCAGCCATCATGGGGACATCGACGGTCATGATGCCGACATCCTGTGGCAGAACCTCTTGTGGAAAGGTCTGTGGCACCGCGAAATAGAATGCGTCGCACCACGGGCGATATTCCGGCCATTTCAGGTCGCCGCGGAAATCGGGCAATCCGGATTTGATCTCGATACAGGTGAACTGCCCGTTCGGGCTGAGGGCCATGACATCCGCGCGCCGCCGGTTTGGCAGGGGCATTTCGTGCAGCACCGCCCAGTCATGCTGTCCGCACAGATGGGCAATCGCGCGCCGGATCACGGGTTGTATGTCGGCGGTGGTCAAGGCTGGATCGGGCGCGCGCATGGTGGTGTCTGATGGCATGAAAGGCCCGCCCGGGAAACGGTGTGTAAATACAGAAAAGTTTTCGGTGTCAGGAAAGGCTTTTTCCCAAAGGCGCCTGAAGACATGGCCTTTTGAAATTATTGGGGACAACCCTACAAAAATTATTAATTTCAGCTGGGCCTTCCGTCTGTCGTTCTAAGAGAGTGTTTGAAAACAAGTCATTGATAAAAAACAAGAAAAGTTTTTGGGTGCTGCCTTTTTTCAAAAAGGCGGCGTCTTCTGAAGCTTTTTGGAAAAAGCTTCACCAAAAACCTTTATAATTTCAGGGTGTTAT